>Ga0207807_1000006_pt1 | contig 94610 bp, 93 predicted proteins | sample HigsolmetaGSP15D_FD_184843 | JGI IMG/M metagenome (GOLD analysis project Ga0207807, IMG submission 184843) | High solid enriched microbial communities from the Joint BioEnergy Institute, USA - SP1-5-D (SPAdes) | ecosystem: Engineered > Bioreactor > SSF (Solid state fermentation) > Aerobic >... | reverse complement strand
GTATCCTTTAATAATCTAGCAATTATTGATATAATATCCATAGGAAGACCTCTTTCTAAATGTATTCGCCCACAAGCGTACATTTAAATGATAGAGCGTCTTCCCATTTTTTTCCACTCATCTGCCCCTGCGAGTAAAATTTTACACATACGGCAAAGTTTTTCACCGGTTTGCGTTCAGCGCCTGAAAATGCCCTTTTTTTTCGGATCGGATTTTTCATTATGAGCGCCCCAGCTTCTTTTTTAAAAGTTTCACGTCCCCTTTTGAAAGGCCGGGTTCGATTGCTGATTCAGCGTTGAACATTTCCTGTCCGGCAATTCCCGGATCCTGGAAATTGACGCCGTAAACTTGATTAAATACATTACCTGCTGTCATATTTTTATCCGCTGCTCTCAATGCCGTTCACTCCTTCTCGTTCCATCTTTTCTATTTTTCCCTTTTTTATTTTTTCTTACCCGCAAAAAGGAGTTTTTTTACGGAGCGCGAATAACAAATAGTGCATAATTTTCCGGACAGGGATGAGGGGTGGAGATGTGAAAAAACTTTTTTTCCGGCTGTTTTTCCTGGCACTCTTTTTTCAGATTGCACCCGGCGTGATCCATGCGAGGGCGGAAGAGGCCGGGACGGTGACGGTGACGCATGCGGCTGTCTACATCCGCAGCGGGCCCGGGGTGTCCTACCCGATCACAGGCAAAGCAGCCGAAAACGACACGTACACGGTTCTTCAAAAAGACGGGGATTGGTTTCAAATCCGCCTGCCGTCGGGAAATACGGGCTGGATTGCGGACTGGCTTGTGGAAACAGGCACCTCTTCCGCAAAACAAGCAGAACAAGGAAAAATCACCGCTGACCGCCTGCGCATCAGAAAAGCGCCGGACAAGTCCGCCGCAATCATTGGTACGCTTGAAAAAAACGCCGCTGTCACGGTTGCCAAGACGGAAGGCAGCTGGGTTTATATCGAAAGCGGCAATGTTTCAGGCTGGGCAGACAACCGGTATGTACAGACGGAAACAAACCGGGATGCCGGGAAAACGGCGGAAAACAATGTAAGCGCCGCGATTGTTGCCGCCTCCAGCCTGAATATCCGCCAGTCTCCTTCGCTTCAAAGCGAAACGGTGGCAACGGTGACATACGGGACGAGGCTGCAAATTACCGGAACCGACCACGGCTGGTATGAAGTCGAACTGGACGACGGCACGCACGGATGGGTCGCAGGCTTCTACGTGGCGCGCGAAAGCCAGGCAAAGCGCAGCAGTGAAGCAGAGGTGACCCTCCATTCCGGCACAAGCCTTTACAAAAGGCCCCAATCCAGCTCGGACACGGTGGGAACCGCCAAGGCAGGGGACCGTTTTCCCGTAGTTTCAGAAATGGACGGCTGGTATAAAATCAGGATGGAAAGCGGCATTTCAGCCTATATTCCGGCAAAGGCCGCCCAAAAAAGCAATAAGACTGTAAAAAAAGGCATCAAGGGAAAGACGATTGTGCTTGATCCCGGGCACGGCGGAACGGATAACGGCACAACCGGCGCTTACGGCACGCTTGAAAAACTGGCGACGCTGAAAACGGCAAATGCCCTGTACGAAAAGCTGAAAAAAGCAGGCGCCCGCGTCATCCTTACCCGGAACAGCGATACGTACGTATCCTTGCCGGAAAGAACCGCCATCAGCAATACAAACCATGCCGATGCTTTTGTCAGCATTCATTTTGACAGCGCTGAAGATCCTCATACGCGCGGGCATACGACGTACTATTACCACGCGCAGGACTATAATTTCGCAAGGCTTGTCAATAACCAGATCACAAGCCGGCTCGGCACCGTTGACAGGGGCGTAAAATTCGGGGATTTCCATGTCATCCGTGAAAATACACAGCCAGCCATTTTGCTTGAACTCGGTTACTTGAGCAGCCCGGCTGAAGAAAAGCATATCGCGGAGAAATCTTTTCAAACGAAGGCGGTGGCCGGGATTTATAACGGGTTAAAAGCTTATTTTCAGTAAAAAAATGCCGGGGCATCCCCGGCATTTTTTATTTTTTAATGTTTGGCTGCGGCATTGCGCGTTTGATAAAGAACGACAAAATTAACGCAAACGCTGCGATCCCGGTCGCGACGAAAAAGGCATCGTTTATGCCGCTGATCGTCGCATTCACAACCGATTTTTGATATACAATATAGGAGCCAAGCACCTGTCCGTACTGGGAAGGCAGACCGGAAGCATGGGCCAGGCCTTGTCCGATGGCCGCAATTTTTTCAGACACATACGGGTTGAGGTTTGCATAGGCATTGACATAGTTTGCCGTATGGAAATCGGCACGAGTGGACATTACGGTTACGAGAAATGCCGTTCCGAGACTTCCGGCAACCGTACGGGCGGTGTTGGCCGCAGCCGTCCCATGGCTGGTCATATGAATTGGCAACTGGTTCATCCCTTCTGTCATGATGGTCATCATAATGAAAGACATCCCAAAGCTACGCAAAACATATAGGAACAACAAGTGGCCGTAGGAGGTCGTCATCGACAGCTTCGTAAATTCGTAAGTCGTCCAGACGGTGATAATCAAACCAAAGACAGCGAGCGGCCTTGCCCCCATCTTGTCAAACAGCCAGCCGGATATCGGCGACATAATCCCCATGATGATCGCCCCCGGCAGCATCAGCAAACCGGAATCAAGCGCTGTAAACCCGCGGATGTTTTGCAAATAAATCGGCAGCAAAATCATCCCGGCAAACATCGCCATATTCACCACCATGCTGACAATCGTCGTTAAAGTAAAGATATCATACTTGAATACACGCAAATCAAGCATCGGTTTTTCCGTCGTTAATTCCCGCCATACGAACAAAACAAGCGAGATAACGGCAATGATCAGGGAAATAACCACTTGTTTGCTGCTCCAGCCTTCATTTCCGGCTTCACTAAATCCGTACAGCAAAAATCCGAAACCGAGCGTGGAGAATATAATACCCGGAACATCGATTTTCGGGTTTGTCGTTTTCATGACATCTTTCATCCATGCCAAAGTGACAAATATATCAATCACGCCGAACGGAATGACAATCCAGAACAAAATGTGCCAGTCGTAATGGCCGACCAGCCACCCTGACAATGTCGGGCCGATCGCCGGGGCGAAAATCATGGCAACTCCCATCATCCCCATCGCGCTGCCGCGTTTTTCCGGCGGGAAGATGGTTAAGAACACCGTCATCATCAGCGGCATGATGATCCCGGCACCGGAAGCCTGGACAATGCGCCCGAGCATCAGGATCGAGAAGTTTGTCGAAATGGCGCACAAAACCGATCCGGCCGTAAAGAGGGAAACGGCTGTAATCAGCATTTTCCGCGTGCCCCATTTACTGATCATAAATGCCGTAACCGGAACAAGGATCCCGTTTACAAGCATATATCCGGTTGACAGCCATTGCACCGTATTTGCCGTCACATTCAAGTCGTTCATAATATGCGGAATGGCGACATTCAAAAGCGTTTGGTTCAAAATCGCCACAAATGCCCCGAGCATCATGGCAGCAACAATTTTCCCCCTGCCGTGCCCTTCTTCCACTTCCCGAGGAACAGATCGACTGGGCGCTTCCGCCGGACGTTTTTCGCCGTCCGTTCCGGTGCGGCGCGTTTCCATTTTTTCTGGCCGTGCCGCCAATCCTTCATCTGTTTTTGCCGACACCTGCGTTTCCGCTTTTTCAGGCGGTGCAGGCATTGTTTCCATTTCCGGCACCCGCTTGTCAAGAAGCGGGCTTTCCATCTTTTTCTTCCTTCCCCTGTTCCTTAATATGAGATTCAGGACAAGAAGGACAATGACCGATAAAAGAACATAACCTGCGATAAATTTTCCCATCGGATTCACCTACTTATGAATGCGCACAGTCACGTTCATGCCCGGAACCAGGTCCAGCCCGCCATAGCTGTCAAGTTTAACTTTAACAGGAATGACCTGTGTTTCTTTCGTATAATTGCCGGAGCTTCTGTCCGTCGGCATCAGGGAGAACGTGCTGGCAGCCGCTTTTCCGATTGAATCGACAGTTCCTGTCAGTCTGGTGTTCGGATAGGCATCCACGTACACGTCAACGTCCTGGCCGGTTTTCACGTCATTGAGATCCGTTTCTTTTACTTCAGCGGTGACAAACAAGCCGTCCAAATCATAGCTTTGTGCAAGCGTTGTGCCGGCTGCAACATACGTATTCGCAACCGCGGAATTTTTCACGATCGTGCCGTCCGCCGGCGCTTTAATATCCATTTTCACCGTATTGGCGCCGTTTTGTACTTCAACTGTGCCGATTTTGTCCCCCTTGGCAAATGCCTTGCCTTCCTTGCCGTCCCATGAAACGAGTTTGCCGGTTGCAGGGGAAGCGATGGTGACCGACTGGCCGTCAATATAGGCGTTATCGGTGGTGACATAGCTGACCGAGCGGTTGTAAAAATAATATCCGGTAAAACCGCCGCCAACGAGAATAACAAGAATAATAATATTGATCAAAATCATCCGTCTTGCGTTCATAAAAAGTTTACTCCTCCTCAGATGTTAAAATGTCCAGCATTTCGTTGTGGAGCCTTAACAGATTTTCCAGCTCCGCTCCATAACGTTCTGTGATCAGGTCCATTTTTTGTTTCAGCACTGTATTGCCGCCCATAAACGCTTTGAGCTTGCTTCTCCCTTTTTCGGTCAGGCAGAGGACAACGGCTCTCCGGTCATCCTTGGATGATAACCTGTTAACAAATTCCTGCTGCACAAGCCTGTCGACAATGCCGCTGACCGTGCTGTTCGTTAAATAAAGGCTGTCCGCCAGCTCATTTAATCGCATATTGGGATGAAGCGCGATGGCATTCAGCGCAAACATTTGCATCGCGGTTAAACCGTGCTGTTCCGCGTCTTTCGCGGCCAAACGAAAAATGGCTTTATTCAGCCTGAAAAGCGATTTTAACAAATCATATGAACCGTTCTCCATGTATCCCCCTTCCTTTAACCTTTAAATGATTCTTTGCGAAATAATTCGCATCCGAATTATTAACGCTATCTATCTTTGCATATCCAAAGTACAATTGTCAACTATATTACACCAAAACTTTTTTGGAAACGTTTTTTTGTGAAAAGGAAAAACCCCAGATTTTTCGGGGTTTTGGCTGTTTATTTGCTTTCCAAAATGAGCGTAACCGGCCCGTCATTTACCAGCCGGACATCCATCATCTCCCCGAATCTGCCGGTTTCGACATGGACCCCCATTTCTTCAAGCTTCCGGTTAAACAGATGGTAAAGCTTTTCCGCCTGTCCGGGCTTTGCCGCCGCCATAAAATTCGGGCGCCGCCCTTTCCGGCAATCGCCGTATAAAGTAAATTGGGAAACCGACAAAATGTCCCCGCCGGTATCCAAAAGCGACAAGTTCATTTTTCCCTGTTCATCTTCAAACACGCGGAGATGGACGATTTTGTCGGCGAGATAGGCTGCATCTTTTTCGGTATCCTCGTGCGTTACGCCGACAAGGAGGACAAAGCCTTTTGTAATGCTTCCTGCCACTTCTCCGCCTACAGTGACGCATGCTTCCTTGCTGCGTTGCAAAACAACCCGCATTTTTCTAGCTCCTTTAACTCATGATCCTTCTGACTGAATAAATATCCGGAATATGTTTAATTCTTTCCACGACCCGGTGCAGATGGCTGATGTTCTGAATGGAAATCGACATGATAATCGTAGCCATTTTGTTGCGGTCACTGCGCCCGCTGACGGCTGAAATATTCGTTTTCGTTTCATTGACCACCTGCAGGACTTCATTGAGCAGGCCGCGGCGGTCGTACCCGGTAATTTCAATGTCGACATTATACTCTTTCCGGTCGGCCGCATCCGTCTCCCATTCGACCGGGATAAGCCGGTTTTGCGCCTCTTCGTTCTGCACGTTCGGGCAGTCGGCACGGTGGACGGAAACGCCTCTGCCTTTCGTGATAAAGCCGACAATTTCATCGCCCGGCACCGGGTTGCAACATTTCGAAAGGCGGATCAGTAAATTGTCGACGCCCTTCACGTGTACGCCTGCATCCTTTTTCCGGTGCTTTGCGGCCGGTTTCTGCTCGGAGACAATCTCCTTAATCGTTTCTTCGGAATCCCGCTGCTTCCGCCATTTTTCCGTCAGCCGGTTGGCGATTTGGCTTGCGGTGATCCCGTTGTACCCGACAGCAGCATACATATCATCTTCATTGGCAAAATTAAATTTTTCGGCAACTCTTTTGATATTGTCGGCTGCCATCACTTCTTTTACGTCGAATTCCATCGCCCGGATTTCTTTTTCCACCATCTCGCGGCCTTTTTCAATATTTTCTTCTTTCCGCTGGCGTTTGAAAAACTGGCGGATTTTGTTTTTCGCCTGCGATGTCTGGGCAAGGTTCACCCAGTCGAGGCTCGGCCCGTATGAGTGTTTTGAAGTGAGAATTTCGACAATATCGCCGGTTTTTAACTGGTAATCGAGCGTCACCATTTTGCCGTTGACTTTCGCGCCGATTGTCTTGTTGCCGATTTCCGAGTGGATCCGGTAGGCAAAATCAATCGGGACGGACCCGGACGGCAGTTCAATGACGTCCCCCTTTGGCGTAAAGACAAACACCATATCGGAAAACAGGTCGATTTTCAGTGATTCCATGAATTCTTCCGCATTATTGGTGTCATTTTGAAATTCGAGAATTTCGCGGAACCATGACAATTTTTTCTCAAAAGACGTTTTCTCATTGACCGTTTTGCCTTCTTTATATGCCCAGTGTGCGGCAACCCCGTATTCGGCAATGCGGTGCATTTCAAACGTCCGGATCTGCACTTCAAGCGGTTCGCCTTTTGGCCCGATCACCGTCGTATGGAGCGACTGGTACATGTTCGGCTTTGGCATTGCAATATAGTCTTTAAACCGGCCCGGCATCGGTTTCCAGCATGTATGGATCACACCGAGCACAGCATAACAGTCTTTGATGCTTTTCACAATAATCCTTACGGCAAGCAAGTCATAAATTTCGTTAAATTGCTTATGCTGCTGGACCATTTTCCGGTAAATTGAATAAATATGCTTCGGCCTGCCGGAAATTTCCGATTTGATGCGAATATCCGCAAGCCGTTCCTTCACTTCTTCAATGACATTTTGCAGGTACTGTTCACGCTCGGCGCGCTTCCGCTTCATCAAATTCACAATCCGGTAGTATTGCTGGGGATTTAAATAACGGAGCGAGGTGTCCTCAAGCTCCCATTTGATGGCGGAAATGCCGAGGCGGTGGGCGAGCGGCGCAAAAATTTCGAGCGTTTCATTCGCGATCCGCCGCTGTTTTTCGGGGGGAAGATGTTTCAATGTGCGCATATTGTGCAGCCGGTCTGCGAGTTTGATCAAAATGACGCGGATATCCTGCGCCATCGCGACAAACATTTTCCGGTGGTTTTCCGCCTGCTGCTCTTCGTGCGATTTATACTTAATCTTCCCGAGTTTCGTTACCCCGTCAACAAGCATCGCCACTTCATCGTTAAATTCTTCACGGAGTTCGTCAAGTGTCACATCTGTATCTTCCACAACGTCATGCAGAAAACCTGCTGCTACCGTTGAAGGATCCATCTCCAAATCCGCCAGTATCCCAGCAACCTGAATCGGGTGAATGATATACGGCTCCCCCGATTTGCGCTTCTGGCCTTCATGCGCTTTACTGGCGAACGCACAGGCATGCCGCACCATTTCAACATGTTCGTCGTTTAAATATTGTTTTGTCCTGTCAATGACGTCTTCGGCGGTCATTATTCGGTCATTCGCCATAAAAAAATCACCTTTAAACTGGAATATATGAATCGATGATTGCAATATCATATTGTCATTATTATCATGAAAAAAAAGAAGATTGTAAAGCAAATGACACAGAATGGAAGAAATTTGGCGAAAAAAGACGGTTTTTCCCGGTACAGACAAAACCATCCCGTCATTTCATCCGGATGAAGGATAAATAAAGAAACCGACAATTTTGCCGATTTCCTTACAGTTTATTCATTCTCGTATTCCATCAGGGTGAGGATATCATAGCCCTTCAATTTATCGCGGCCGTGCAAATAATTCAGTTCAATTAAAAAAGCAAGGCCGGCTACAACCCCGCCCAGTTCTTCAACAAGCCGGATGGTTGCTTCCATCGTGCCGCCTGTTGCCAAAAGATCGTCCGTAACCAAAACGCGCTGGCCTGGCCTGATCGCATCTTTATGGATCGTGAGCACCGCTTTCCCGTATTCGAGATCATATTCCGCACGGATCGTTTCCCGCGGCAGCTTGCCTTCTTTGCGGACCGGGGCAAAGCCGACGCCAAGTTCGTATGCGACCGGGCAGCCGATAATAAAGCCGCGCGCTTCAGGGCCGACGACGAGATCAATATGTTTGTCTTTCGCATACTGGACGATCTGGTCCGTCGCATATTTAAACGCCTCTCCATCATTCATCAAAGGCGTCACATCCTTAAACATCACGCCTTTCTTAGGCCAGTCGGGGACGAGTGCAATATATTGTTTTAAATCCATTTTGCTGTTTCCTCCTCATACTGTACAGCAGGCTTGATCATTCGGTCAAACCACATCTTCAGCTCATGGAAAGATGAGTACAGCAGGTCCTTTTCCATTTGATATTGTGCCAGTTTTTTCTGATACGTAAAAGATTCCTTTAAATCGCGTTTTTGTTTGGCTGCTTTCAGGGAAATAAATCCATCCTTTATTGTAACAAAATCAAGTTCAAAAAACACCTGCGAAATAAAATCGATCGTATTTCTCGACCAGCCGCGGTAAGCCGCCAGCTCATCCCCGTGCCGCTTCAGGTTGAACGTTTTCCTTTTTGCAAGAAAAGCGTAAAACCATTTAAAATGTTCGCGCGTCGGAAACGTGCTGAAAAAGTGGTTCCCGGCATGGTAAAAATACGCATAAATCCTGGCCGGCGCACCGCCTTCAAGCAGTGCCGCCATCATCTTCGGGCCTGGCGGAAGATCAAGAAACACAATATTTTTATTTGCCGGGTCAAATGCCCTTGCCTCTTCCATTGTCGCCACCGGCACAAGGCGGACGGAAAAATCCGGCAGCGACAGTTTCCGCAATGTTTCTTTTTGGAACACAACAAAAGCCTGGCCATCTTCCGGGACGTGCCCGACCCATTGCTTTAAAGGCCTGTTGCCCCTGAAATCAAACAATTGCCAGTTTGTGATTTTGATGTCCTTGACCATCATTTGCGGCTTGCGGATATTATTCCATTCATTGATGGACAGTTCCCCGACAACCGATATGCAGGCAGAAGGGGAAATATGCGGGGCAAGATTTCCGAGCCCGAAGCCGACTCCATCGAGCGTTGTGCCGTTTTTGGAAAGCGCCAATTTCAAATGTTTCCCTTCTGCACCGATCGCCCGGATTTGCGGGCAATAGGCCCCATCCAGCAACAGAAGCGGCTTCGGATTCGCCGTGCCAAACGGCGAGAGCAATGCCATTTCGCGGATCGCTTCCATCCCTGCTTCTTCTATGGAAATTTCAGCGCTGATGTTCGTAACCGGCACAAACATCTCATCCGGCAATGCCGCGGCCTGTTCGTTCAGCCGGCGCCGCAGTTCATCCACATCGGATAAAGAAAGCGTCATCCCCGCCGCCATCGGATGCCCGCCAAAATGCGGCAAAATATCCCTGCATTTCGATAATTCGTTAAACATATGGAAGCCGTCAATACTGCGCGCCGATCCTTTTGCCAGCCCTGTTTCCGGATCAAAGCTGAGCACAATCGCAGGCCGGTAAAAGCGTTCTGTAAGGCGCGAGGCGGCAATGCCGATTACGCCAGCATTCCATCCTTCTTTCCCGACAACAAGGACACGCGCCCCCTTTTCCACTTCTTCTTCCACCATTTCGATTGCTTCATTTGTCATCTCGTTTACGATTTTTTGCCGTTCTTTATTGAGCCCGTCAATCGTTTCAGCGAGCATCCCGGCTTCTTCTGCGTTTTCGGTCATCAGCAGTTCTGCTGCCGGTGCCGCATGTTGCAGGCGCCCGGCCGCATTTAAGCGGGGGGCGAGCACAAAGCCGATTGTTTCTTCGTTAATCTCTTCCTGGCGGATATCCGCACACCGGCACAGCGCCGCAAGCCCCGGCCGCTTTGTTGTTCTCAGCCGTTTGATGCCGTTTGCGGCAATCAGCCGGTTTTCATCCAGAAGCGGCACAAGATCCGCGACCGTCCCGATAGCGGCCAGTTCTTCAAGTTGTTCCGGCACTTTGCCGTACAGCGCATGGGCGACTTTAAAAGCGACGCCTGCGCCCGACAGTTCCCGGAACGGGTATGTACTTTCCGGATGCTTCGGATGGACGATGGCAAAAGCTTCCGGCAACACCGGCCCGGGTTCGTGATGGTCCGTAATAATGAGCGGGATCCCGAGTTCGCGGGCCACTTCCGCTTCGTGGACAGCGGCAATACCGGTGTCCACGGTAATGATCAGCTGGAATCCTTCTTCAGCCGCCCGCCGGAAAGCCGCCTCATTTGGCCCGTACCCTTCTTTAAACCGGTCCGGGATATAAAATTCCGCACGGGCGCCAAGATCGTTTAAAACGGCCATCATGATCGCGGTGCTCGTTACGCCGTCCGCATCGTAATCGCCGAAGACGAGAACCGGCTCTTCCCTTTTAATCGCTTCGCGGATACGGGCGGCTGCTTTTTCCATATCATGCAGCAAAAACGGATCATGGTATTCTGCCCCTTCATGGAATAAAAAAGACCGCGCTTCTTCAACATCCGTTATGCCGCGGTTTACAAGCAATTTTGAAACAAGTGGCGAAACGTTCAATTGTTGCGAGATCGTTGCGGCTGCCTCCGGATCGGTTTCCGGCACCCGCCACCTTGTTCTTGACTGCAGCATATCCCCACCTCTTTCACAATACTTTATTATAACGTTTCGGAGGAAAACTGTCATTACAAAAAATGCAGGCTTTTCGCCTGCATTTTTCTTATACTTGCGGTTCATCCGCACGGGTGCGCCGCGCTTTTTGAATGAGAATGGAGCCGTGTTTTTTCAGCTGCCGTTTTTTCAGTACAAACCAGATTTGTGCGGCAATGAAAACAGACGAGTATGTCCCGGTAATTAACCCGACAATCAGCGCGATCGAGAAATTTCGGATCGATTCGCTGCCGAAAATGGCGAGAGCCACGGACGTCATCAGCACGGTCAAAACGGTATTGACCGACCGGGCCAGTGTCTGGCGGATCCCGGCATTGACAATATCATGGATTTCCTTCGCCGTTTTAATTTTCCGCCGCCGGTTTAAATTGTCGCGGATCCGGTCGAATGTGACAATCGTGTCGTTGATGGAATAACCGACAATCGTCAGGACCGCCGCAATGAAGGTGACGTCGACCTCGAGCCTTGTGATGCTGAAAAAGGCGATCATGAAAAAGGCGTCATGGAAGAGCGCCACGATGGAGGCAACCCCCATTCTCCATTCAAACCGGAAGGCCACGTAAATAATGATGCCGACTGCCGCCAACAGCAAAGAATACATGGCGCTTAAGGCCAGCTCTTTTCCGACTGTCGGTGAAACGGAGCTGATGCTCGGGCTCTTTCCGTATTTCTCTGTAAAATACTGGTTGATTTTTGTGCTCTTCTCTTTGTCGCTGAACGAGCCTTTCACCCGGATCACGGCATGATGCCGGTTGGCCCCCTGCATCACAATATCTTCTGATTTCAAATGCAAATGGTCGAGGTCGCGCTGAATCTCCTGCTGGCTGAGCGCATGGTTTGAACTGACTTCAATGCGCGTCCCGCTCGAAAAATCAATGCTCAGATTCAGTTTGAAAATCGAAAGGAGAATAAACCCGCCGATGATTAGCACAGCTGAAATCGCAAAGAAAATATTGCGGTGCTTGACAAAGTCGTACCAGTCAAACTTTGTTTTCAAATCATGGGTATCAACGTTTTCAGCAATATCGTGGATCGCCGATTTTTTCACGCCGAACCAGTGCGGCCGTTTTTTCAGGAAATTGCTGTTTACCCAGAGGCCGAGCAGCCATCTGGAACCGTAAACAGCCGTCAGAAAGCTCAGCAGAATACTGATAATTAATGTTGTCGCAAATCCCCTGACTGAACTTGTCCCGAAATAAAAGAGAATGATGGCCGCAAGAATGGTCGTGATGTTGGAATCAAAAATGGCCACGAACGATGACTTGTTCCCCGCCCGGAACGCCGATTTCACACTTTTGCCGACGCGCAGTTCTTCTTTGATCCGCTCATAGGTGATAATATTGGCGTCGACCGCCATCCCGACCCCGAGGACAAGCGCAGCAATCCCGGGAAGCGTCAGTACCGCGCCCATTAAACGGTAAACGAGCAAAATCAGGAAAATATAAACGGACAGCGTAATGCATGCGACAAAACCCGGTAAACGGTAGTAGCCGATCATAAAGAGAAAAATGGCTGCAACGCCGATTATTCCGGCAAGAATTGTATCATGCAGCGCTTCCTGGCCGAAAGACGCGCCGACAGATGTCGAATAGATTTCGTGCAGCTTCACCGGAAGCGCCCCTGCATTCAGCAGGTCTGCAAGATTGGACGCCTCTTTTACCGTAAAGTTCCCGGTAATTTCAACCTGGTCTGTATTTAAAACAGAATTTACACTCGGATTTGACAAAAATTTCGGGTTTTTCTTTGTCACTTCTTTTTTATAGGAATCGCCTTTTTGAAAGTCCATCCAAATGACAAGCTGGTTGTTCGGCGCCATCGCCAGGATTTTTTTCGTGACATTGGCAAACTTTTTCCGGCTCTTTAACTGCAGGACAACATTCGGTTTGCCGTTCTGGTCAAATGACTGTTTCGCTTTACCCTGTACAAGGTCCGTCCCGTCCATCATCACTTTGTCATTGACGTCACGGAAAGTTAGGTTCGCGGTTGTCGAAAGCATCTTTCTCGCTTCGTTCTGGTCTTTCACCCCGGCAAGCTGGACGCGGATCCGGTTGTTGCCTTCGACTGAGATCTGCGGTTCGCTGACGCCAAGGGCATTCACGCGCCGGTCCAAAGCGGCTGCCGTATCCGCAAGCGCGGCTTTATCAATCTTCTGCCCTTTTTTGACCGGTTCCACTTTGTAAAGCACTTCAAACCCGCCCCGTAAATCAAGGCCAAGGTTAATTTTTTTCACAACTTTATCCGTCGTTCCCCCTATTAATCCCGCAAACAGCAGGACAATGAGAAAGAAGGCAACGATGCGGCTCCTTTTCACCATTATGTACAGCCTCCTAGCGAATCAAAACATGTAGCATGCCGAAAATACATGCTTCCGGCAATATCATTTCTATTATGATGCAGGGCAAAAAGCGTGTCAATTTTTCTTATTATTCCGCATGCAGCAGCAGGATGCCCGGTTTTGCTTATTTGCCCGCTTATTCTTCCGTCCTTTCCCCGTTAAAAAGCGCATCCAGCTCCTTTTCGTCCAGCTCGGCAAACCAGTTTGGCGAACGGTAAGCTTCCACGGTTTTAAAACTCATCAAATCGCCGGGCTTAACCGTTAAAACGTCGGAAACAAGCGCATACATGCGGACATGCGCCGGATCCGGATTTTTCCACACTTTCCGGATTAAATATTCCCAGACATCCCTTGCTTCAAAAGACCCGTAGCCGAAGACGGCCAGTTCTTCCGCCTTGCTTTTAACCGCAGGTTCAAGTTTTTTATAGTATTTTTCATACGGATGGCGGTCCTTCACACGTTCTGCCCCTTTCCTGAGCATTGATGTATTCTTGTCCATTACCGTGCATATACATCATTGTATAGGAAAATTGCAGATTTGAGAAGGCAGGTTAACAGAATGTCCAAGTTTTTAAGGGGAACGATTATATTGCTCGCCGCAGGTTTTGTAACAAGGGTGCTTGGATTTATCAACCGGATTGTCATTGCCCGGTCGCTCGGGGAAACGGGCGTCGGGCTCCATCAGATGGCTTTCCCGACCTTAATGCTCGTCATTACGGTAACCCAGCTCGGGCTGCCGGTCGCGATCTCGAAATGCATTGCCGAAGCAGACGCGGTCGGAGACAGGGTAAAAATCAAGAAGATCCTTGTCATTTCCTTAACGGTTACCATTTCGCTGTCGGCCGTTTTTACGCCCGGGCTGATTTTACTGGCGCCGTATCTGGCTGACCATTTATTCACAGATCCGCGCGTCTATTACCCGCTTGCCGCCATCACGCCAATTATCCCGATTGTAGCGGTTTCCGCTGTATTGCGCGGCTATTTCCAGGGGAAGCAAAACATGAAGCCTTTTGCCGTCTCACAGGTCATCGAGCAAAGTGTGCGGATTATGCTGATTGCGTTTTTTGCCAATTTGCTTCTGCCGTACGGGATTGAATATGCGGCAGCCGGCGTAATGTTTGCATCCATATTGGGCGAACTGTCATCCCTTCTTTATATGTTTACGATGTTTAAATTGAAAAAGCAGATCCGCGTCCGCAAACATTTTTTCAAAGCCGTAAAATCAGGGAAAGACACGTTTTACGAACTGATGCGCGTGGCGGTTCCGACCGTCTGGAGCCGGCTGATCGGCAATTTCTCCTGGTTCCTCGAGCCGATTGTCGTCTCCCACTGCCTTGCCCTTGCCGGTGTCGCTTCACATCTTGCGACAAAACAGTACGGTTCTTTAACCGGCTTTGCCATGCCGCTGTTGATGCTGCCGTCTTTTGTGACGGTTTCCTTGTCAACCGCCCTTGTGCCTGCGATCAGCGAAGCCAATTCAAGGAAAAATGCCAGGCTTGTTGAACACAGGCTCCAGCAGGCATTGCGTTTTTCCCTTTTAACCGGCGGCATCTCGGTTGTCATCCTGTATGTCTTTGCGGAACCGCTCATGCAGGCGATGTACGGGACGGCAAACGGGGCACAGTTTATCAAAATCATGGCGCCGTTTTTTATTTTTCAAGCATGCCAGGCACCGCTCCAGGCCGCACTGCAGGCAATGGATCTGGCAAAAGCGGCGATGATCAACAGCATCATCGGGGCAGTCGTGAAATTGGGCACCATTTTTGTCCTTGCTTCCCGACCGGAGTTCGGGATCAACGGCGCCGCGATCGGCATCATGGCGGGAATGGTGCTTGTGACCTTTCTTCATTTTGCAACCGTTTTGAAAAAAATCCAGTTTACCTTGTATGTCCATGACTGGGCCAAGCTTCTGGCTGTTTCGGTCGTTTCCGGCGCATTCGGGCACTGGTGGTTCACCGGTATAATGGCGCAAGACGCATCTTTCCTGCGGCTTTTAGCGGGCATTTGTTTGACCGTGGCTGTTTATGCTCTGCTGCTTGTGATGACAAAATTGATCCGCCGGTCCGATCTCATGTATGTTCCGATCCTGAATAAATGGCTATAAAAAGAGCAATAGGCCCTGCATGTTCCGGCCGGGCTTATTGCACATCATCCAGATCAATATAAAACTCGCCATCCTGATAACTGCAAAACGAAATCCGGCTGATATCCCCGTACCCTCTTTTTTGCAGCTCGCTGCGCAGCCATGCTTCGGTCTTGTTGCTTTTCTTTAAATTGTTTTGCTGGATTTTCCCTCCGACAATGAGCGGTTCCGTATAGGATGCCGGTTTGTTTTTGTTTTTGCTTTTTTTCACCACTGACAGCTGCCCGGAAGTTTCCAGAATCGCAAATTCCACATCCGCAATATTGTCAATATCTTTTGAACGGAGCTGCATCAAAAGGTCGTCAAAATTGTAACGCTGCTTGCGCATTTCTTTTTCATCGATTTTTCCTTTACTGATGAGAATGCTCGGCTTGCCGTCAATCAGCTTGCGGATTCGGTTGCTGCGGAGCGAGAAAAGCGCCAGCGCGATTTGGATGCCGAGCAGGACAACCATCGGCAAAAGGGTATTTACAACGGGCTCACTGTGGTTTTCAATGGCAACGACCGCCATCTCCCCGATCATGATAAACACAACAAGATCCAAAACGCTCAGTTCGCCGATCTCCCTTTTTCCCATCAACCGGAAAATAATAAGAATGGCAAAATACATCAGCAGTGTCCGAAAAAAAATAATCAATAAATTTTCCAACGCCAATCCCCCCGTTCGGTCAAAATCATGTATTTAGTATGCGCAGCATGCTTAAAAAACTCTCAAAAATCTTTTGCCCGGTTCTTTTTGCTGTTTCCAGGCATATGCTTGTACTGAGGAAAAAAGCTTGCCAAAGGGGGAGAATGAAAATCGGAGCGCAAAAATATAGCATCGGCCTTGTTTACGGGCTGGGCGCCATTTTTGTCCTGCTTGCCATATCAAGCCTCGTGATTTCACTGATTCTGCGGTTTTCGGATATGACGGAGCATGCTTTGCATACGGCGGTCACGATGATTTCTTTTTTCAGTTTATTTCTCGGGGGGCTCGTCGGGGGCGGAAAAGGGAAAAAGAAAGGGTGGCTTCTCGGCAGTTTGACGGGGATCCTCTACACAGCGATTGTTTTTCTCGTCCAGTATCTTGGTTATAATGAACTCTTTACAGTGAAACAGGCCATTTATCATGCTTGCTATATTGTTGCCGCCGCAATGGGGGGCATTTTAGGGGTCAACCTCTTCTCGGGAAGGTCGCGGGAAACCTGAAAAAAGCGCCGCATCGCGCGGCGCTTTTTTTATTTCTTTTCCCCGGCATTTTTTTCTGCCGCTTTTTTGTCTACTTTCTGGCTTTCGGCTTTTGCTTTTTTCGCTGCAACGGATTCCGTCACTTCACGGATCGCCGAGCGGTCAAACGTCAACCGCGTGCCATCGCCGCATCTTAAGACGACTTTATTTTCATCAATCGAATCCACAGTTGCATGCAAGCCGCCGATAGTGACAATTTTGTCCCCTTTCGCCAGATTGCTCTGCATCTGCTGGATGTTTTTCTGCCTTTTTTGCTGTGGCCTGATGAGCAGGAAATAAAACAGCACAAACAGAATCACCAAAGGCAGTAACTGGGCCCACGCCATCTGAATCCTCCCTTCTTAAGTTGCTTGTATTAGAAATTTTTTGCATCCGGACGGTTAAATCCGTATTGCTCAAAAAATTCTTCCTTGAAATCAAGCAGCCGGTCTTCGCGGATCGCCTGCCTTACATTTTCCATTAATTTTAACAAAAAATATAAATTATGGTAAGTGGTCAGACGAATTCCGAAAGTTTCGCCACATTTAATCAAATGCCGGATGTAAGCGCGTGAGTAGTGCCGGCATGTATAACAGTCGCAATGCTCATCAAGCGGGCGGAAATCGCGGGCGTACTGTGCGTTTTTGACAACAAGCCGGCCGGTTGATGTCATCACCGTGCCGTTCCTTGCAATCCGGGTTGGCAGCACGCAGTCGAACATGTCAATGCCGCGGATGGCGCCGTCAATCAAAGAATCGGGCGAACCGACCCCCATTAAATAACGCGGCTTGTCCGACGGAAGCAGCGGTGTTGTAAATGCGAGCATCCGGTTCATCACGTCCTTCGGCTCGCCGACGGACAGGCCGCCGATCGCATAGCCCGGGAAGCCGAGCGACACAAGGGCATTTGCGCTTTCAAGCCGCAAATCTTCATACGCGCCACCCTGTACGATCCCGAACAAGCCCTGCACACCGGGGCGCGCATGCGCACGGAGACAGCGTTCCGCCCAGCGCGCTGTCCTTTCCACCGACTGTTTCATATATTCATAAGAAGCAGGGTACGGCGGGCACTCATCGAATGCCATCATGATATCGGAACCGAGCGCATTCTGGATTTCCATTGATTTTTCCGGAGACAAAAACAGCTTGTCCCCGTTTAAATGGTTCCGGAAATGGACGCCTTCTTCCGTAATGTCCCGGATCTTGCTCAAGCTGAAGACCTGGAACCCGCCTGAATCGGTCAGGATCGCCTGGTCCCAGTTCATAAATTTGTGCAGCCCGCCTGCCTCTTTAACAATATCATGCCCGGGGCGCAGCCACAAATGATATGTATTGCTCAAAATGGTGCCGGCCCCCATTGTTTTCAATTCTTCCGGCGACATCGTCTTCACCGTGGCGAGCGTTCCGACCGGCATGAACATCGGGGTATCATAGGTGCCATGCGGCGTATGGAGTTTTCCGAGGCGGGCGCCTGTATGTTTTTCCGTTTTGATCAGTTCATAAGTAATGGCAGCCAAGTGATGCGCTCCTTCCACTATTTAATCAGCATCGCATCCCCGAAACTGAAGAAACGGTATTTTTCTTTTACCGCCGTCTCGTAGGCATGCAAAATATTTTCCCTCCCTGCCAATGCGCTTACCATCATAATAAGCGTCGACTTCGGCAGGTGGAAATTGGTGATCAGGGCATCAATTGCTTTATATTGATAACCCGGATAAATAAAAATATCCGTCCATCCGCTTGAGGCGGCAATTTTTCCACCATGGGCGCTTGCCACCGTTTCAAGTGTGCGGGTGGAGGTGGTGCCGACAGAGACCACACGGCCGCCGTTTTCTTTTACTTCCATAATCGTGCGGGCCGCTTCTTCTGATACCTGGTAAAATTCCGCATGCATATCATGGTTTTCAATATTTTCCTCATTGACGGGACGGAAGGTGCCAAGGCCGACATGGAGCGTAATATAGACTATTTTCACGCCCATTGCTTCAATTTTTTTCAATAACGCTTCCGTGAAATGGAGCCCGGCCGTCGGCGCAGCGGCAGAACCCGGTTCTTTTGCATACACGGTCTGATAGCGGTCCTGGTCCTCGAGCTGTTCTTTAATATAGGGCGGCAGCGGCATTTTTCCGAGTTCATTCAGCACTTCGTAAAAAATCCCTTCGTACCGGAATTTCATTACCCGGCCGCCATGGTCCAGCTCCTCCGCACAAACGGCGGAAAGCTTTCCGTCGCCAAACCGGACAACCGTCCCTGTTTTCACACGTTTTGCCGGTTTGACAAGGGTTTCCCACCGGTCTCCTTCGAGCTGTTTTAAAAGCAGCACCTCAATTTTTGCGCCTGTTTCGTCTTTTATGCCGATCAGCCTTGCCGGCAATACTTTTGTATTGTTCAGGACAAGGCAGTCCCCCGGGCGCAGGTATTGCGTAATGTTTTTAAATACGCTGTGTTCAATTTCCCCTGTTTTTTTATCCAGCACCATCAGCCGGCTGTCCGAACGGTTTTTTAAAGGCGTTTGGGCAATCAGCTCTTCCGGCAGGTCATAATCAAATAAATCGAGTTTCATTGTTGCTTCCCCTTCGTTTTGAATTCCATTTGCGGCTACTTGAACCGTCCAATGATATATAATAACACACTTAAGATCACGCTTAAAAGGATCGATGTTGCGATTGGAAAATAAAAGGTTGTGTTCCCTTTTTTAATGAGGATATCGCCGGGCAGCCGGCCGATTTTCGTAAACTGCAACAACAGGCCGAGAGCAAAAAGAATCACGGCAATGGTCATCAGCACTTTTCCAAATCCGCTCATTCCGGCACCTCCATATGAAAATGCGCATAGCAAAGCGGGGTCGCTACCCTGCCGCGCGGCGTTCGCTGCAAAAAGCCAATTTGCAGCAAATACGGCTCATATACATCTTCAATCGTTTCCCTTTCTTCCCCGATGCTGGCCGCAATCGTGTCGAGCCCGACAGGACCGCCCCGGAAGCGCTCTATGATCGCTTTTAACAGCTTATGATCAATATGGTCAAGCCCGCGTTTGTCAACTTGCAAAAGTTCAAGGGCATAATTGGCGATCTCAAGGGTTACCTTTCCGTCTCCTTTGACCTGGGCAAAGTCGCGCACCCTTCTTAACAACCGGTTCGCAATCCGCGGCGTGCCCCGCGAACGCCTTGCAATTTCCGCCGCCCCCTCAGGCTCAATCGCCGTCTCAAGGATGCCGGCTGTCCGCAGCACAATTTCCGCCAGTTGCGCTTCGTTATAATATTCGAGCCGGCTGATCACCCCGAACCGGTCGCGCAGCGGTGCTGAAACCGAACCAGCCCTTGTCGTCGCCCCGATCAAAGTAAACGGGGGCAAATCAAGGCGGATGGAGCGGGCACCCGATCCTTTGCCGATTACGATATCAAGGCAAAAGTCTTCCATTGCCGGGTACAGCACTTCTTCAATCGCTTTCGGCAGGCGGTGGATTTCGTCAATAAACAGCACTTCCCCCGGTTCAAGCGCGGTTAACACGCTGGCAAGATCGCCCGGCCGCTCGATGGCAGGCCCTGAAGTCGTCCGGATGTTCGCGCCCATTTCGTTTGCGATCACGGCGGCAAGCGTCGTTTTGCCAAGCCCCGGCGGACCGTAAAGCAGCACATGATCGAGTGTTTCGCCCCGTCCTTTTGCCGCTTCAATAAACACGGCTAAATTATGCTTCACTTCATCCTGGCCGATATATTGCGCAAGGGTTTGCGGCCTGAGGCTCATTTCAAAGGAAACTTCCTGTTCGTTTGCCTCGCCGGAAACTACGCGGTCTTCCATGCTCTCCCCTCCTCCATTATTTTACCATTGCTTTTAAAGCGAGTTTAATATATTCATCCGCAGAAAGCACTTCTTCCGGAAGTTCAGGCACCACTTTCGCGATTTCTTTTTCCGAGTAGCCGAGCGCCGCCAGAGCGAGCACCGCTTCTTCGAGGTTTTGGTTGCCGGAAGTAGGCGCCGCTTTTTCCCCGCCCACATCATCCGGCATCTCCGGCACGAGGCCTTGCAGCTTTCCTTTCAGATCAAGAATCATCTGCCTTGCCGTTTTTTTGCCGACACCGGGGAATTTGACAAGGAAAGATTCATTTTCATTCTCAATGGCGTCAACGACCTGCTGCGGCTGCCCGTACGCTAGAATGGCAAGCGCGCCTTTTGGCCCGATGCCGGAAACATTAAGCAGCTTTTGAAACAGCGCCCGTTCTTCCGCCGTTTCAAAACCGTAAAGCGCGATCAAATCTTCGCGCACATGCTGGTATGTAAAAATTTTTCGTTCCTGCCCGATGCTTTTTGAAAAAATATACGGGTTCGGCGCCAGCAGCCGGTAGCCGATCCCCCCGTTTTCCACGACAACGTAATCCGGGCTCACGGAATCAATGATGCCTTTAATATATTCGTACAACCTTCCCACACGCTCCTCAAAAACTTGCTATCCCATATTGTACCACAGAACGCAACCGTTTTGGGAACGAATGTCCGGTCTTGCCCTTTTTTCCGGCCGGATGGTTCCTAAAGATGAGGCGCTTTTCCTGTTTCCATGGCGGAAGGAAACCGGCATCCGGAGACAGATGAGTGTCCGTCCGGCATACCGGGCCGCCGCTGCCTCCGGACGGGCTTCCCCGGATTTTCAGCTGGAACAATCGCCCGGGTTTAAATGGCACGATTAGCCGCAGTGCATCGGTTTAAAACAGCACGGGCCACACTCCACAGTGTAGCCGGTTTGATACAGGCCTAACCGGCTTTGCCGCAAAAAAGCACTTTCTGCACCCGGCCGGGCCGGGTGCAAAAAGTGCCTGGGACATTATAATTCGGCGTTATGGTAAATTTCCTTTACATCGTCATCGTCTTCCAGCCTGTCCAGCAATCGCTCCATCTTTTCTTTTTGCGCTTCATCCAAAGCAATTGTGTTTTGCGGCACCATGGTGATTTCTGCCCGGGCAAATGTAAAGCCTTTTTCCTCCAGATTCTTCTTCACATCCATGAATTGCTCCGGGTCTGTATAAATTTCAAACACTTCATCGCTCGTTTCCATTTCCTCGGCGCCTGCTTCAATCACGGCAAGCAGCATTCCGTCTTCATCTATCTTGAGCCCTTCCCGCTCGATGACAAGATACCCTTTCCGGTCAAACAGGAAAGACACGCATCCGTTTTCGCCGAGATTTCCGCCGTTGCGCGAAAAAGCAACACGGACATTCGAAGCGGTCCGGTTTTTATTATCGGTTAAAGCCGTGACCATGACGGCAACGCCGCCCGGCCCGTACCCTTCATATGTTATTTCCTCGTAATGTTCGGCGTTTTGGCTGCCGTTTGCTTTCTCGATGGCGCGTTTAATATTGTCATTCGGCATATTGGCGGCCTTTGCCTTTTCAATGACCAGGCGGAGGCTTGAATTTGCTTCCGGATCAGGCCCGTTTTTCGCCGCTACATAAATTTCCTTTGCCAGTTTTTGAAAGATTTTTCCGCGCTTTGCATCCTGCGCATTTTTTCTGCCCTGAATATTTTTCCATTTGGAATGGCCGGACATGGCCATCACTCCTTTCTGACAGCGCTGATACAGTCCACTATTACTATACCATACTCGCCCGAAAGGAGGATGAAAATCGTTATGCCGGCGGGGAGCGCCCCTGGTGTTCCGTTATGCTTGCAAACGCCTTTTTACTTCTTTTTGAAACCGGGCGCGTTCCCCGAACTGCCCAATTGAAAGCAGGGAAAGATGCGGCCAGTACTGCTCTTTTTCTTTTTTGCCGCTTCCAGCAAAACGGTTCCACTCCCTTAAAACATCCGTCGGGTAAAGAAGCGCCTCCAGAAAAGTTTCCCGGTCCGGCGCGCCGTCCAGCATTCCCCAGTTTTCAAGGGCGGCAAGCGACCATGAAGCAGCGGGCAAAACCCGGTTGCAAAACTGGAGATCATCAATCCAGGCCGGGGCAAGGCGGGCAAGGTCAAAATCAATCAAATACAGTTTCCCGTTTTTCGCACGCAAAAAATTATGGTGGGCAACATCGCCGTGCGTGATGCAGTACGGCGGGCGGTGAAGCCAATGCTGTTTTTTTTCGAGCCGGTTTAACGCCTCGCCTGCCCATCTTTCGTACGCGGTGAAATACGTTTCCGGCAAATATCGGACAATCTGTTCTTTGTTTTCAAGAAATGCACGGTACCGCGCCTGCCATTTTCTCAGCTGAAAAAAGCGTGGAAATTCCATTTTTACGGCTTGCGGAAAATGTGCAGTCTTTTCGTGATACTGTTTTAACAGGCGGAAAGCGGCGCGGATGTCTTCTTCCGTCCCGAAGGTGAAACCGGCCGGGTCTTCTTCAATGTATGCCATAAAGCCAAAAGTTTTGCCTTGAAAGGGGCTGCCGCTTTCATCTTCCAGAAAACGGCAAGTTTGAGTGAAACCGCTTTTCTGCAGTTCCGATGTAAGCAGCATTTGCCGTTTAAGGCGCGCATCGGAACCATATTGCTTCATCATCACTTTTTTTGTCTTTGTCCAGACAAGCCACACCCGGTCGCGCAACCTGCGCCAGTGAACAATGGGTTCCTGCAGCATGGTTTCCGCATAAAGAAGGAGACGTTTGGTTTCGTCTCCTTCTTGTCTTCCGCCGCCCATTATTTTTCTTCTTCGCCGGAAGGATCCCGGGTTTCCTGCGGCTGGTCCGTTTTTTCGCCCCGGTCATAGCCGAACGGGGCCTGCATCCCGTACGGTTCCTGCACGCCGTATGGCGGTTGTGGCATCCCGTATGGCGGTTGCGGCATGCCGCCAAATGGTTCCTGCATGCCGTACGGTTGCGCCGCCATCCCGTACGATTCCTGCATGCCGGCGTACGGTTGCTTTTGGCACCCGCATGGCTGCGGCTGGTGCGGCGGATACGGGGCGTACTGCGGCATGGTTTGCGGCGGCATGTACTGCGGCATATAAGCGGGGCTTTCTGAAGCAGCGCCGTATAAAGGAGCCTGCTGCGCTCCCCATTGCGGCACGGCGGCAGGATGTTGCGCAGAAACCCCTGCCTGCATACTGGGGCCATACGGGTAAGGAGAAGATGAAGAAGATTCTTCTTCCCATTCGTAACCCGGCATCACTTGCTGCCCCTCCTGCCACGCCGGCTGCTGTTGCGGCATAAATCCTGCCGGCGCGGACATCACCGGCATTTGCGGATAGGCCATCGGGTACGGCATTGGATACGGGACTTGCGGATAAGACATGCTGAAAGGATGCGGGAAAAATCCGGCGTGCATGTCCTCTCCCCCGCAGCCGCAATCGTATACCGGCATCACGGGCGGACACGGATTGTATGGTACATACATTTCCGGGCACTCTTCCTTTACCGGCATGGTGTAGTGCATGCTTTCCGACGATTCGCTTTCATGGTGCTTCGGCGGCGGTGCCGCTGTATGGGTTTCGATTTCAGCCATATTGGTCACATAGTAATTATGGATGTCAATTTCAGGAATGACCGGTTGCGGCATTACCGGCTTATAAATCGTTTCTTTTTTTTCAACCACTTTTTCTTTCACCGGCATTTCTTTCGGTCCCGCCGCTTTTGGCAACTCTTTTTGAACCGGCATTTCTTTCGCCACAGGCATCTTTACCTCAGGCATTTGCTCGTACGGATGGGTCACGAGCGGCATTTCTTTTGTGCCCGCGTGGCCCGTGTAGCCTGCATGGCCTGTATGTGTCTCTTTTTTTACCATGCCGCCCGTTGTCGGGACTTTAATTTTCATGCCGGGCATAATCATTTCCGGATTGGATAATTGCGCATTCAATTTTTTCAGTTCGTCAAAATCGACGCCATATTTTTTAGCGATTTTCCAAAGCGTATCGCCTTTTTGCACGATATGGATTTTCACACATTTCCCCTCCTCAAGGCTTAAGTCCATACATTCTATGTGGTGCCGGGCAAAATGCGATTGATTTTACATAAAAACTTATGAACGTCCCGCGTCCTTTATGCACTAAAAGGATTGATTCTTTTATCCGGGCGCCTTCGTATGATAAAATCCGAATGAGGCCGAATGAATGGGAGGAAACGCTGTTGGCAGGAAAGAAAAAAATTCCCGGGGAAAAAAGGCGGCATTTGATCCTCGAATGGCTGCAGAATAGCCGGGAGCCGATTACGGGCGGGGAGCTGGCGAAAAGGACAAATGTGAGCCGGCAGATTATTGTAAACGATATTACGCTCCTGAAAGCGAAAAACGAGCCGATCCTGGCAACGAGCCAGGGATATTTGTACATACACCCCGCCGGTGCGGAAAACAAAGTGGAAAAAACGCTTGTTTGCATGCATACGCGCGAACAGGTTGCACAGGAGCTGAATTTGCTCGTGGACCACGGGGTGACCGTAAAAGATGTCAAAGTGGAGCATCCGGTATACGGCGATCTGACCGCCTCGATTATGGTCTCCACCCGCGCAGAAGTGGCCCGGTTTATCCGCCGCATTGAAGAAACAAATGCCAGCTACTTATCCGAATTAACAGGCGGCAGCCACCTCCATACGGTTGAAGCCACAAGCGGGCGGCAGCTTGAAGAAGCGGAACAGGCGCTGAAAGAAGCCGGGATTTTATTTGCAGAAAATGAAAAAGAGCTGCCCTGAACATAAAGGACAGCTCTTTTTTATCTCCCATCCGGCCTAAAAAACCGGGTTTAAAGCTTGTTTTGCAAAAAAATAATAAGCCCGGGTTCCAGCCGAGCTTATCAAAACAATATTGAAGAAGCGGCCATCATTCATCCGCCATATACCTGTAATAGGTCCCGAGTTCTTTCACGGTGCAGCCGAGCGCATGGATTTCCTCAAGCGAAAAGCGGACGAGCTTTTCCTCTAAGGAGTGGTTCAGATCAATCATAAAAAAGTAGTTTCCAAGCCCCGTCTTTAACGGTCGCGATTCAAGCTTGCTCAAGTTAATCTTTCGCCAAGCAAAGGCAGACAACACCTGGTGCAGCGAGCCGGCCTTGTCCGTCGGCAGTGTGACCATGATCGTCGATTTCAGGAAATCAGGCGTTTTTTCGATATGAAGCTCCTCATTTGAAAGGACAATGAATCTCGTATGGTTAAACGGATAATCATGGATGGCACGCCTGACGATTTCAAGGCCGTACAGTTCCGCTGCCATTTCATTGGCGATCGCCCCCCATTTCAGTTCCGGGTGTTCGCTCACATATTTCGCAGCAGCGGCCGTAGAGCCCATTGCTTCCACTTCCGCATGCTGGAATTCCCGGCGCAGAAACTGGTGGCACTGCGCAAGCGCATGGGAATGGGAAATGATTTTTTCCGTTTCTCGCCAGGCGCCGGCATTTGCAGGATGAACCATAAAATGCTGCTCGATCGGCACGATGATTTCCGCACGGATCGGCGGCAGTTCTTCATGATACAAGTAATCGACCGTTAAATTTACCGAACCTTCCAGGGCGTTTTCAAGCGGAACAACCGCCATATCCACCTTTTTTGCTTTAACGGCTTCCAGACATTCCGGAATCGTCCGGTACGCAACCCGGCTGGCCTCCGGGAACACTGACTGGACAGCGATATCGGTAAACGTCGCTTCCGGCCCGAAAAAAGCTGCTTTCATTTCCTCTCCCCCGCCGGCCGGAGTTCTAGGCTCCGGACCCTAATATTTCTACTTTATTGACAAACTCAAATGCCTGCAGTTCTTCCAGCAGATCATTTAAACTCCTGTTGATCCCGGACACATTCAGCGAGACAGTGACATTTGCCCGCCCCTGTATCGGAATCGTCTGGTGAATCGTTAAAATATTGCATGAATAAGACGCAATGATCCTTAAAATTTCGGATAATGTCCCGGACCGGTCTTCCAAATAAAAAAACAAGGTCACAATTTTTTCTTTTACAACTGAATGGAACGGAAAAACGGTATCACGGTATTTATAAAAAGCGCTGCGGCTTAAGCCCGCTTTTTTCGCCGCGTCCCCGACTGATACCGCTTGTCCCCTTTCCAGCAGTTCTTTCGCCTGGAGTGTTTTAATCATCGCTTCCGGCAAAACATCCTCACGCACCAAGATAAACTTATGCTCTGTTTTCTTTTCCAAAGTGCCCTTTCCTCCACTCGGAGCCGGGATCCCCTGGCCCAGCACGGTTAATCTACAAATTCAAACTCAAAATCCAAGAGGCGGACGGTATCGCCGTTTTTCGCGCCGCGTGCACGGAGCGCGTCATCAATGCCCATTCCGCGCAGCTGGCGGGCAAATCTCCGGACAGACTCGTCATGGCTGAAATTCGTCATTTTAAACAGCTTCTCAACTTTTTCCCCGTGGATGACGAAGCTGCCGTCCGGATCGCGTGTAATGGTAAAATCAGCCTTTTCTTTTTCATGCTTGTACAATACACGGGACGGTTCCGCATCCGGTTCTTCGCCGGCGTGAAGCGGGAAGGCAGGGATTTCATCGAGCAGATCGGCAATCGCAAACAAAACATCCCTTAATCCCTTGCGCGTCACCGCGGAAATCGGGAAGACGCGTGCGGCATCATCGCCCAGCTTCTCTTTAAATGCCGCCAGATTTTCTTCCGCGCCCGGAAGGTCCATTTTATTTGCAATAATGATCTGCGGGCGCTCAGAAAGGCGTTCATGATAAGCTTTCAGTTCTTTGTTGATCGTCAAATAATCTTCATACGGGTCGCGCCCTTCCACCGCCGCCATGTCAATGACGTGGACGATCACCCGCGTCCGTTCGATATGGCGCAAAAACTGGTGGCCGAGCCCGACGCCTTCGTGCGCGCCTTCAATCAGCCCCGGCAGATCGGCCATGACAAAACTTCTGCCGTCCTCCGTCTCGACTACACCGAGATTCGGCACAAGCGTCGTAAAATGGTATTCCGCAATTTTCGGGCGTGCCGAAGAGACAACGGAAAGCAAGGTTGATTTCCCGACGCTCGGAAAACCGACAAGGCCGACATCGGCTAGCAGTTTCAGTTCAAGGACAATATAACGTTCCTGGCCCGGTTCGCCGTTCTCGGCAATTTCCGGTGCGGGATTGGCCGGTGTCGCAAAGCGGATATTGCCCCTGCCGCCGCGCCCGCCTTTGGCAATCACTGCCCGTTCCCCGTGGCGCGTTAAATCGGCAATCGTTTGCTTTGTATCGTCATCGATGACGACCGTACCCGGCGGCACCTTGACAATCATGTCTTCCGCCCCGCGGCCGTGTTTTCCTTTGCTCATGCCGTTTTCGCCGTGGTCCGCTTTAAAATGGCGCTTGTAGCGGAAGTCCATGAGCGTCCGCAACCCTTCATCGACTTCAAAAATAACATCGCCGCCGCGGCCGCCGTCTCCTCCGGCAGGGCCGCCCATCGGCACATATTTCTCGCGGCGGAATGCGACCATCCCGTTGCCGCCGTCCCCGCCTTTCACATAAATTTTCACCTGGTCCACAAACATAAAAGATAAAACCACCTTTGCAATTGCTGTATCGTTAGGCTTTCGGAAAGATTATTTCAACCGGGAAAGCGGATGCCGGGTATGCGTGGATCACGTTCATCCCCGGGCAATCGTTTTCCAGAAACCCGGCGAGCAGTCCGCGCTTTTTTATTGTTCCGCTAAACTCGAAAAAGAAACGGGCACCGGATGGCAAAGTGCTGACCGACAAAGATAACCGGTTGTCTCCGTTTGGATCGGCTGCATCCTCAACAGCCGCGAGAAAATGATTCATCCAGCCGGTCAGCTCCCCGTCATCCGGGAGCGCATTCCGGTCTACATCCAATATTTCATATGCAATCTGCACCGTGTGCCCTTCCCAGTTATATGTAAGCAAAAGTTCGGCAAATTCCGACCGATGCAAATTTGATAATTTTGACTCCTGCTGCGCTTCCCGGATAATGTCTTCCACAATATTTTTGACTTTTTCCATCTTGTTCAAGCTGGCGTATCCTTTGATCAGCTGCACCTTGTTCAGCCAGTCATGCCTGGCGTGGCGAAGCACGTCAACCGTCGTCCATTCCCGCATTTTCATAGCTCCCGTTCTCCGAAATAGGTTATGTTTAAGTATAGCAAAAATTGCCCCAGGTTGCACGGGGCGCGAATGGATAGCGCACTCGCCAGGCGGGTGCGGCAGCGCGGTTTTTGTACGTTTTTCGGTACAGACGCGGCGTTTGTGCTGCCGGAAAATGCAAAAGCCCCGGGCCGCGAATATCGCAGCCCGGGGCTTTATGGGTCAGGCTTCTTGTGCCACCGGATATACGCTCACTTTTTTCTTGTCGCGGCCGAGGCGTTCAAAACGCACAACGCCGTCAACTTTCGCAAACAAAGTGTCGTCGCCCCCGCGACCGACGTTTTCGCCCGGAAAGACTTTCGTCCCGCGCTGGCGGTAAAGGATCGAGCCGCCTGTTACGAACTGCCCGTCCGCACGTTTTGCGCCGAGGCGTTTTGCGATCGAGTCACGGCCGTTTTTCGTGGAGCCGACCCCTTTTTTGGAAGCGAAAAACTGAAGATCTAATTTCAACATGATGCTCACCTCCTATTCAAAGGTTATATGGATAAATTCGCCGTATTCCCGTTCTATCGTCTCGAGGGATACAACCATGCCTTCAAGCAGAATCTGCACTTTTGCCGCCTGTTCTTCCGGCAGCTGCGCAGGGATTTTGCATTCCAAAAGGCCGCTTTCGGACTGGCGGATTTCAGGTTCAACCCCCGCCACTTCCATAATGGCGTTGACCGTCCCGAAAGAAACAGCGGAAGCGCCGGCACAGACAATGTCCTGGCCGTATCCGGCAAATTCGGCATGGCCGCTCATTTCAAAAGACGAGATGTTCCCATTCTTTTTGCGTTTGATGCGGACCCGGATCATGCCGCGTGCACCTTACGCATTGATTTTTTCAATGACCACTTTTGTGTACGGCTGACGGTGGCCTTGTTTTTTATGGTAATTTTTCTTCGCTTTATATTTGAACACAACGATTTTTTTCGCACGGCCGTGTTTTTCCACTTTACCCGTAACCGTAGCGCCTTCAACAACAGGGCTGCCGACTTTTACCGATTCGCCGCCGACAAAAAGAACGCGGTCAAATGTAACAGATTCGCCTTCTGCTGCATCCAATTTTTCAATGTATACAGCCTGGCCTTCTTCTACTTTGATTTGTTTCCCGCCGGTTTCAATAATTGCGTACATCACTGCACCTCCTTAAGACTCAGACTCGCCAAAGACAGGCGTTTTACGAAGCGTAAAAACTTGGAAAGCCTGTTCCTGAGCGGTTGTAGCACAGGGCGCTACAAACATAACATACTGATGGTAACACACACTTTTTCCTTTGTCAATTGGGATCTTTGCCTTTTGCGGCAAGCGCGGACAGGGGCCCGAACTGCCGGATGGCATAAAACGGATGCGCATCGCGGGAGATGTGAAAAAACAGTTTCATGCCAAGCAGGTTTTCCAGCCGCTTTAAGTGTACGCCCGTTTCCCCGCAAAAACAATCTTTCACATCTTGCGTGCATTCAATCAAAACGGCTTCGTAATCCGCGTGCGGCGCTTCCCACAGCTCGCGTTCGAGGCGGAAAGCAAGCGTCTCGGGGCTTTCGATTTTGCCGCTGCCCCCGCAGACCGGGCAAACGGAAAGCAGTGCCTCGGGGAGCGATTTGCGCGTTTTCTTGCGCGTCATTTGCAAAATGCCGAGCTCCGTAAAACCGGTGATACGGGTTTGCTTCTCGTCGTTTTCCAGCTCTTTTTCTAGCGCCACCCTCACTTGCGCGCGCTGTTCATCGCGCTGCATATCGATAAAATCAACGAGAATGATGCCGCCGTAATCGCGCAGTTTCAGCTGGCGGCCGATTTCTTTCGCCGCAAGCAGATTCGTTTTCAGCACCGTCTCGGCCTGGTCCGTTGTGCCCGTATATTTTCCGGTATTCACATCGATGATGGTGAGCGCTTCTGCTTCGTCGATGACAAGATAGGCGCCGTTTTCAAGCCAGACCACTCTTTTCAACGCATCCTCAAGCGCCCGGTCGATACGGTAGCGGGTAAAAATATTCTGTTTTCCGCTATAGAGCTCAAACGACCAGTCCAGTTCCGGCCGGCCCGCAAGCAATGCTTTCAGGCGGGCAAGCGCCTCCGCATCGTCCGCAATCACCATGCCGCTTTTTAAACGGGCAAGTTCGCGGAAAATTTCCGCTTCCACCGTGCTTTTTTCGTGCAGAACAGCCGGCGCTTTCAGTTGTGCCGCCTTTTCGAGCAGGCTTTTGTACCGAAGCCTGAGGCATTTTAGTTCATCGAGCCACCCGTCCCCGCCGGCATGGATGGCCGCGGTCCGGACAATAATCCCTTCCTGCGGTTCAAGCGCTTTGCGGGCCCTGGCCCGCCACTTGTTCCGGTCCGCATCATCCGCTTTTTTGGAAACAGCCGTGTACTTTCCTTCCGGCAGATACACAATCTGTTCCCCCGAAAGCTCAATGATGCCGGTCAGAAGCGGCCCTTTTTGCCCTGTTTCATCTTTTTTCACCTGGACCATGACCGTCTGCCCGGGCGAAAGATAAGCGGAAATCGCGGCATTTGGATTTTTGCCGTGCACAAAAGCGGGAAGCCGGCTGATATGCAAGTAACCGTGCCGGCCCCCGCCGATATCGATAAACGCGGCATTGATGCCGGGTTTGACGTCCGCCACCTTGCCGAGATAAATATTCCCGACTTTTGCCGCGCCGCCCGGCTGCCGGATGCGGATGGCGGATACTTCGCCGTTTTCCATGACCGCATACCGTTTTTCCCTTGTTTTCACATTGATGATGATTGACCTGTCCAAAAATTCCACCACACTGTCTTCGCTTTCAGCCGCTTCTATTGCGGTTTCCATCAATAATTATACAGGATATCGCTTACTTTCGCATTGGTTTGCTTCTCGGAAAAAAAGGCGTGAAGGAGTTCATTTTCATCGAGTTTCCCGACTTCCACCCCGTTTTTAAGGACAATGAGCGGATGTTTGCGCCCGCGTTTAAAGCTTTCAAGCACTTCATACAAGTATGCGCCCGCATCCACTTCGATCGTTTCCAGATGGCGGAGCGGTTCCCTTTTTCCGTAATACCGTTCAAGCAGGAAACGGATAAAAACAAAGTAAAGCTGTTTCCATTCTTTCCAAAGTGCGGCATATAAATAAACGACGATCGCCCAGACGTTCAAATTTGCCGGCGCATTCAACAGGGCGGCCGCATGAAAAAGGAACAGCGCGATAAACGAACAACAAATCGTCATCCGGAATGCGCGCAAAAAAGGATAGACCGTGGAAAACGCCATATTCAGCAGTTTCCCGCCGTCAAGCGGCCAAATCGGGAGCAAATTAAAAAAAAGAATGGCCCGGTTCCACTCCCCGATTTGCGTATACATCTGCCCGGGCAAGACATCGAAACGGAGCAACACGTGCGCGAAAACAGCGATCCAAATATGCTGGAGGGGGCCTGCGAGTGTCACGATCAGTTCTTCTTTCAGCGGGCGGTTTCCGTGTTCCTCCGTTTCAGCGACGCCGCCGAACGGCAAAATGGCAATTCTTTTAACCCGCCATGAAAAATATTGCGCCGCAACCGCGTGCCCCATTTCGTGAATGAAAATGATCGCAAACAGCAGGATGAGATCTTGGAAACGGGCGGTAACAGCAGCAATGGCAGCCACGAGCCAGAAAAGGGGATGGATTTTGATTTTTTTCAGAAGCCAAAACCGCTCACTCAAATTTAATCACCTGGATCGGATCGATAAAACCGCCGTCTTTTTTAAGCGCAAAATAAAATTCCCCTTTTTCCCCGCTGCTTCGCGCCGTGCCGACCTTTTCGCCCATCTTGAGGCTGTCATACTGGCCCACATCGATTTTGCTGAGGTTTGCGTACCATGTTTCCGTTGAATCGGCATGCTGGATAATAACGGTATTGCCGAGTTTTGGCTTTTTCCCGGCAAAAATGACCGTCCCGCCGCTCATCGCTTTCACGCTTGCGCCCGGCTTTGTTTCAATCGTAACCCCTCTTCCATCAGCAGAAAAACGGGTCAGAATTTTTCCCGATACCGGCATCGCATATTGCGAATCTTCATTGGAAGCAGCGGTTTCCGTTTTTGACGATTTTTCCGGAAAGAGCGCGACCGGCTTGCCAAACTTTTTTTCATACCAGGCGGCTGCTTTTGCAAATTGAAATTCGGACGCCATTACCTGTTTGACGGCGGCTTTCGGCTTGTCAAATTCCGGACGTTCCGATTTAAACAGAATTGCCACAGCGAGGACAAGGCAGGCAGAAGCCAGAATTTTAAATAGCACCGTTTCTTTTTTAAAAAGCGGATGCGGCGTTTTGCCCGGCGGTTCATATACATGTGTGCCTTCATCCTTAATCAGGCTCGCATAGACCGTTTCTTTACCGTTATAAGCCTGTTTCATCGTTTTTCTCCGCTTCGCCATTTGCCTCCGGATTTCATCGGCGCGGTTTCCCAATCGATTCACCCCTTCTGTACAGGCATTCGTTTATTACCAATGTATGACCTGTCCAAAGCGGTTAGAACCGGGAACAAAACAAGCCGCCCTGATCGTTTGGAAAAACGTTCAGAAACGGCTCTGCCATTAAGAAGATTTCGAACTAAATAATTTTTTAAAGCGCGCAAACATGCCGGGTTTCTGGTCTTCAAGCGGCATTAAAGGCACCGTTTCCCCCAAAATCCGGCGGGCAATATTCCGGTAGGCAAGGGATGCGCGGTTCGTCGGATTTAGCGCAATCGGTTCGCCCTGGTTCGAGGCGCGGATCACTTCTTCATCATCGGCTACAATCCCGATCAAATCGATCGATAAATGGTTTGTCACTTCATCGATGTCCAGCATGTCCCCGCTTTTCATCATATGGCTCCGGATCCGGTTGATGATCAGTTTCGGTGGCTCGATATGTTCTTCCTTTTCCAAAAGCCCGATGATCCGGTCGGCATCCCTTACCGCCGAGATTTCCGGTGTTGTCACAACAATCGCCTGGTCAGCACCCGCCACTGCATTTTTATATCCCTGCTCAATGCCGGCCGGGCAGTCAATCAGAATATAATCGTAATCCTGTTTTAACCCGTGGATCAATTGTTTCATTTGTTCCGGCGTGACGGCGGATTTGTCGCTTGTCTGGGCAGCCGGCAGCAAAAAGAGCTTGTCATCGAAACGCTTGTCCTTTACGATTGCCTGGTGGATTTTACAGCGGCCTTCTACGACATCGACCAGATCGTAGATAATCCGGTTTTCAAGCCCCAGCAGGACATCAAGATTACGGAGCCCGATGTCTGTATCGACAAGGCAGACTTTCTTTCCGAGAAGCGCGAGCGCTGTCCCGAGGTTTGCCGATGTCGTCGTTTTGCCGACGCCGCCTTTTCCGGATGTGATGACAATCGCTTCACCCATATGAGAACCCTCCTTTTAATCTTGTCATATTCGGCCGCAAATATTTCAAAACTTGCAATTTATCAATGATAATATGGTCCGATTCATCTATGTAAGCACATTCCATCTCATGCCGGCCCTCTTCCCCGTAATCATCAGGGGCCCGGTTCAGGCAATCGGCAATCCGGATTTGGGATGGAACCATATTGGAAGCGACAACAACGGCGTCCCTTCTCCCGCTGTAGCCGGCATGCGCAATGCCGCGGAGGTTTCCCATGATAAAAATATTGCCGTTTGCAATCACGGTACCACCCGGATTGACATTGCCGATAAGCAAAAGATCGCCTTCCGCCTTTAACACCTGCCCGGACCGGACGATGGTGGTGACAGGCACAATTTCATTTTCCGCTTTTTCACGCGCAGCCGCTTCTTTTGTGATGACATTGCTGATGATTTCATCGACAACAAGGTTCCGCCGGGAACGCACAAGGCTTTTGATCTCCTCTTCCTGACCGGGCGTCAAATAACGGTTGCCAAGCTGAATTTTGACGGCAAGAATCGGGCTGTTCTCTTCCTCATCGGCAGCCTGGGCCAGTAATTTTTGCTCTAACTCCGCCTTTAAAGCTTGAAAGGAGCATTGGTCGTTTAAATGCAGCACAATTCCGTCTTTCGTGCCTTTTATGGTTACATTTTGCGTTTTTTTCATTTCAAACTGCTCACCTCAACGGCTGATAAATGAAACGGCATCCATCCGAAATGGCTTTCAGACGGCGTTTTTCGGCCCGGCACACGGGATTTCAAGCCTCCGTGCGTGCGGTTCCTGCCGGTTTTTCGGCCCGCAAACCCCTTTGCTTTTTCCACTCCCCCTTGTCCGGATCATTCGACAAAAAGGCAGGGAATCCTTCTTTCCCATTTTAACAGATTTTCTCCCCGCCGGTTATTCCTTTTCTTCTTCCCTTGCGCGCCGCTTTAAAAAATTTCCCATCGGATACCATGCCAAAATAAAAAAAGCGGCGTTTAAGATCAAAGTCGGCCAAAGCCTGAACAAGAGAAAATCGTCAAATCCCATCACCTGCGGATTAATTAAAGCATTGATGCCATAGACCAAAAATTCGACAATCGCCATGTTTAAGACTGCCACAAGCGTGCCGGTAAAAATATTGGATTGGAGGATCCTGTCCATTTTTTCTGTCAGGTAAACCGCAAGCGGATAGAAAAACAGATAAATGCCCAAAATGCCCGTGTAAAAAACATCAAACAGCATGCCGAATACAAAAGCATAAATGATGGAGAGCCTTTTGCGGTAATGCATCCCCATTAAAATCAGCATCACGAGCAGAAAATGGGGAACGATGGTAAATTTTCCGCCAAAAGAACGGGCCGCAAAAAATTGGGCAAATAAACTTTCAGCAATATAGCACAGGCTTAAAATCAGAGGGAGCACGATACGTTTCATCACTGCCCTCCTCCCGTGCCGCCCGCGTTGAATTTTTGTGTTTTCCGGTTGATGACGAGCACTTCGCGGACATCATAAAAATTGGCTGCCGGCTTGACATAAGCGGTTTGCGTCAGCCCGTTTTCATCCGGGGTCACTTTTTCGATGTCACCAATCAGAAGCCCGCTCGGAAACATGCCGCTTAAACCGGATGTCACGACATGATCGCCTTTTTTGACTTTGATATTAAAATCAAGCTGTTTCAAAAGCAGCATTTTGGTTTTTTTGTCGTACCCTTCGATTAATCCGTAAGCATCTTTTTTGGCATTTTGCACTTTGGCGGATACGCGGTTCGTTTCATCGGGCGAGCTCAAAAGTTCGACGGTTGAATAAAATTTGTCGACCTGCGTGACTTTTCCGAGGAAACCGCCTGAAGTGACGACAGCCATGTTTTTGGCAACGCCGTTGACTTCGCCTTTATCAATCACCACTTGCTCGTACCAATTATCCGGGTTGCGTGCAATGACCTGGGCCTGAATGGACTCTGAATCTCCGAGACTGTTTTTTTCCTTTATAATAGATCTCAAATTTTCATTTTCTTTTTTTAGTTCGTGATTTTGCGCTTCCAGGCTTGTCAACTGTTCCAAATGGGATTTCAGTTTTTTGTTTTCGGTATATGTATTTTTTAAGTCCTCGATATTGTCAAAAAAACCGGCAAGGGCATTGGCAGGTTTGGCAATGACGGACTGGCCGAGCCCGACGATATCGCGCACAAACTGTTCCGGTTTTGAAATCCGGTCGCGTTCCCTGATGGAAAACCCGATCATGGCGACAAGCAGGATAACACTGATTAAAAGGACGATCAATCGTTTATTCAAAAAAAACTGTGGCATAAAATCCACTCCCATAACACTTTGTTCCGGCCATTCCCGGATTGAAAACCATTCTCCCGCCAGAAAAAACCGGCAGGAGAATGCGTTAACAGGACACTAGCATGTCCTATTTAGAATTTTTTGCTTTGTTTTTAAACAGTTCGATATTTTCGAGCGCGCTGCCTGTTCCGATTGCTACGCAGTCGAGCGGGTTTTCAGCAATCAGCACCGGCATTTCGGTTTCTTTGCTGATGACATGGTCGAGGTTGCGCAACAGGGCGCCCCCACCTGTCAGGACGATGCCGCGGTCCATAATATCAGCTGCCAGTTCAGGCGGTGTCTGTTCAAGCGTGTATTTGACCGCATCGACAATGGCATACACCGTGTCGTGCAGCGCATCGGCCACCTCATCCGCGGAAATCGTGATCGTCTTCGGCAAACCGGTCAGCAAATCCCGGCCCCTGATATCCATCGGTTCGATCCCCTCCGGCTCGCCTGCTGAACCAATTTCCATTTTAATTTGTTCTGCGGTCCGGTCCCCGATTAAAAGATTATAATTTTTGCGGATATAACTGATGATCGCTTCATCCATTTCATCCCCGGCCACCCGGATCGACTGGCTTGTCACAATCCCGCCCAGCGAAATAATCGCCACTTCCGTTGTGCCGCCGCCGATATCGACAACCATGCTTCCGGTCGGCTCCCAGACAGGCAGCCCGGCGCCGATCGCTGCTGCAAAAGGCTCTTCAATCGTAAAAGCATCCCTTGCCCCGGCCTGGCGGGTTGCATCAATCACCGCGCGCTCTTCCACCGCCGTGATGCCGGACGGAACGCAGACCATGACATACGGATTTTTTGAAAAAAAGCCTTTTTTATTTGTGGCCTGCTGAATATAATACTTCATCATCGCAGCCGTCGTTTCATAATCCGCAATCACGCCGTCTTTCATCGGCCGCGTCGCCACGATGTTTCCCGGCGTCCTGCCGATCATTTTTTTCGCGGCATCCCCGACTGCGACAATTTGTTTCGTATCCGTCTGGATAGCCACAACGGAAGGTTCCCGCACGACAATTCCTTTCCCTTTTATAAAAACCAATGTATTGGCTGTCCCAAGATCAATCCCCAGGTCTTTACTTCCGAACATGGATGTATCTCCCTTTCTTCACGATAAATTTTCATCACCAGTTGGTGCCATACTTTTGCTTATTTATGGATGCCGCTTTGAAAATGCATCCGGATTCAGGCTTTCCGGCGCAGTGCCGGCCGTAAAAATCATACGATTTATTATATCGTAACCATAAAAAAATTCAAAGCCTTACAAATACCCTTTTTCTCTCAGGCTCACAAATTTTTTCTCACCGATGATCAAATGGTCAAGAATCTCAATCCCCATTATTTTACCACATTCGGCAAGCCGTTTGGTAACTTCGATATCTTCTTTGGAAGGAGAAGGGTCCCCGGATGGATGGTTATGGAAACAAATAATGGAAGCAGCTGAACGCCTGAGCGCTTCTTTGAACACTTCGCGGGGATGGACGATCGAGGCATTTAAGCTTCCGATGAAAATCGTCTGCCGGTGGATCACCTGGTTTTTAATATTTAAATACAGGCAGACAAAATGCTCCTGGGACAAAAAGCGCATATCATTCATGACATAATTGGCCCCGTCCTGCGGCGTGCGGATCACATAACGCGTATCGTGCTGCAAATTGGCGATCCTTCTGCCGAGTTCAATGGCGGCCAGAATCTGGACCGCTTTTGCTGTGCCGATGCCTTTGATGGCTGTCATTTCCTCAAGGGAAGCATCTTTTAAAAACCGCAAGCCTTCAAAATGGCGGATCAGCCTGTTGGCAAGCTCGAGCACCGATTCATCTTTCGTGCCGGTACGGAGTAAAATGGCAAGCAGTTCCTGATTGGAGAGGCTCTCCGCTCCTGTGCGGATCAGCCGTTCACGCGGGCGGTCTTCTGCAGGAAAATCTTTGATCAGCATTTTTTCCAAATGAATTCCTCCTTTTCTAAAGCAGGAGGCGGGGGAATCAAACCAATGGGCTTTTGTATGGGAGATACAATTGTATCGTACCAAAAAACGGGCCGTGTAACAACTGCAAATTCAACCTTTTCAGACAAAAAAATAGTGCCATGCGGGCATTCGTGGCACCGCAGCTTTTCAGCCGGAAGCCCGCATTTGGTTTCAATGCCCGCTGTAGACCTTTACGTAGTCCAGCAGGTTTTGTTCGGCATCCGTTAAATCCTGCCGGTTGCCGCTTTTTTGATAAGCCGCGAGCGATTCATACGCGGCCGTTTCGTATTTTTTCAGCCGGCCGAGCGTTTCCTGCCTGACTTTTGCCAGCTTTTTGACGTTGCCGGCTGCTGTTCCGACTGTCTTCATGCCGTCCGGTGAAACCTCTCCGTTCTGGACAGCGGCGGCCGTTTCTTTTGCCAGTTTTTGAAAAAGCGGAACCGTTTCCCGGGCAAAAATTTGCTCATCCTTTGTCGTCGTTTGGACCTTTTTGCTGGAAAAACTGATTTCTTTTGCATACAGTTCGACGCCTTTGTCTTTCCAGGCACTTTCCATTTTTTTGGCCGTGCCAGGGCTGTCGGCCACACCTGCAAAAATATAGCGCTGCCCGTCCATCGAAAGCTGCATCGACGGGACCTTTTTTGAGGCGAGTTCGCGCGACACTTTAGAGGCGGCGCCTTCCGTGCTGAACACCCCTGCCTGGATGATGCCGATGCTTAGCGCCGGAAGCCTGGCCTCTTGCTGTGCTGCGCCCGTTGCAGCGCCTTCAGCCTGCTGATTCGGGAGTTTTGTTTGATGATCTCCGTACGCAATAAATTTTAATACAACAAACCCGAGCAGCGCCCCAAACACCACTGCGGACACGACAGAAAACAAAATCGCCGGCGCGGCCCTATTCGCCGCCGTTTTTTTCGGGAAGATGCTTTTCTTTTTGGGCGCGGGTGTATAATGGATCGGCCGGAATTCTTCAATCTGATCCGCATCGAGTTCGGGCAGCACCCATTCAAATGATTCCTCTTCTTTTGCGCTGTCTTCCTGTGCGGCAGCCGTTTCCTCGGCCGCTTTCCAGTCATGGACTTTTACGCTGTCTTCCGGCTGCTCCTTTTTTCCGCCCACTTTGACTGTAATTTTCGCCTTTTTTTTCGCCTTGTCCAATGCTTTCACCTCTCCTGCCCGATTTGCTTCATGCTACCATAACCTGCAAAAAAAAGAACAAGACTTTTGTCGCCTTGTCCAAAAACCATTCGCCGATTTCCGGCATTTTATGCAAATTTTATCCGAGCCCGGAGAAACGCAAATACATCCCGATAAGGCTGTTTCCGAAAAAATAGGCGGTAAGCGCACCGATGGCGATAAACGGCCCAAACGGCACCGGTTTTCGTTTTTTAAATTTGCCGGCAGCCATCAAACCGACGCCGTAAAGCGCGCCAAAGAGGCAGGCCAGAAAAAAGGCCAGAAAAGTTTTCTCTATGCCGAGCACAAGCCCGATCACAAAAAACAATTTAATGTCCCCGCCGCCCATCGCGCCTTTTGTGAAAAAGGCAATGAGATAGAGGAGGCAAAAGCCGAAAACCGCCCCGAGCCAGGCGGACCACCACGGCGATGCCGGGTGAAAAAGCCGGACGGCGGCAATGGCGGCTGCAAAAGGAAACAGCACTTTATCAGGAATAAGCATATACGCCAAATCGGAAACGGTAATGATGACAAGCAGCGAAATGAACAAAATGGCAAGCAAAAATTCAAGGCTCCAGCCGAACCGGTAAAAGGAACAGGCAAACAAGCCCCCGGTCAGCGCCTCAAACACCGGATAAATCGGGGAGATCGGCGCGCGGCAGCTTCTGCATCTGCCCCGTAAAATAAGAAAAGACAATACCGGTATATTTTCATTCCAGCTTAACGAGTGCCCGCACTTCGGGCAATGCGACCCGGGACGGATAATCGATTCATGATTCGGCACACGCAGCCCGATGACATTATAAAACGAGCCGAAAACCATCCCCAGTGCCGCAAAATAAGCAGTCCATAATCCATGCATGTTTGATCCCTCTGATCTTTCAGCATATGGTATTTTCTTGGTTCGCTACCGGCAAGCAACGGGCGATATTAAGCATATGTAATGGCAAGGATGAACATGCCGAAAACTTATTGCCCCTTTATTGCGACCGGGTCACTTTTATGTCCTGCTGCCGGCACGTCGATTTCCGGCAAATAGTCCGAATACCGGCTTAACGCCGGGTAATAAAAAGTGGAGACCGTGACGGTGTACTGCAATCCACTCGATCCAGGCGCTCCTTCCCCCGGACTGAAATTGAGGCTTTCGATCACCGTAATGCGCGGCAAGTTTTCAATCGTCTGTAAAAATGTTTTCATGCTCTTGTAGCTGTCTGACTCCACTTTTAAAGTATACGACAGTTTTTTGACACCGGCAGGCAGCGCGCCTGTTTTTTGCTGTGTGCCGGATGAGGCGCCGCTCGTTGTGCTTTGTGTAGCCTCCTCGCTCCCGGACGTGCCGGCGGAATCCTGCAGGGCGTCTGTTTCCGTAATCCGGCTGCCGGACAGGACTTCTGCCATTCTGAATTGAAGCAGCACTTGTTCTGTAAGCGGTTTTGCCGGGATTTTCCGCATCAGGCTGACGACATTGCCAAGCTGCAGTTCCGGGCTTTGCTGTTTTTTTGACTGCAGGCTGGATAGCACCTGCTGTTCCGATTTCAACGCGGCTTTTTGCCCGGCCAGCCCGGACTTGGCCGGCGCCAGCACAAACCAGTACAAACCGGCTGCACCGGCAAGGCAAACGGCAAAGAGGGCAAGAATGATAAAAAGCTGCTTCCGGTTTAAACGGAGGTTCATTGCTGTTCCTCCTTTTTGCCGGCGGCATTGAGCGCGGCTTGATTGAGCTGGATCGTATATGTCGCTTCATAGACCGTTACACCCTCTGCTTCACCGGTTGCTGCAGTATCCGCGCCGGCTGTGCCACCCGTTGGCGCCGGGGAGGAAGAGGAACCGCCCTCGCCGTTACCACCGGATGTTTTGGATGCACCGGATGTGGAAGAGGAACCGGTTTTAGACGTGTCCGAAGAAGATCCGTCACCCGTTTTGGACGCATCTGATCCGGAAGATGTGCTGCTTGCCGTTTTGGAAGTGCCGGATCCGGAAGAGGAACCGGCTGATGTGCCGGATGTTGTGCCCGTTCCTGCAGCTGAGCCGGTTGCAGCGCCGGATGTGCCGCTTGAAGAAGCGCTGGCCGTTTCCGTATTCATTTTGATGCTGGTTAAGACGGCGCCGCTGAAATACGGACTGTCATTTAGCCGTTTTAAAAAGTAAACCGCTTCATCGGACGCATCAAACTGGACGGTCACATTCGCGCCCGTGCTGCCGCAGGAAAAGTCCGTGATATAGCCGTATTGCGGCAAAAGTTTGGTAAGCTTGTCCAATACCGGCACCGTCTTGACCGGCGTATCACTTGCCCATTTAACGGCGGACGAGAGCTTTTTAAAATCCTGTATGTCCGCATTGCTTTTTTGTGCTGCCTGTTCAGCAGCCTGGAGCGCTTCCGTCTGCTTGATTTGCTGATTAACGGCAGCAAGTTCCTGCTTTGTCTGATGGAGCACGATAAAGAAGATGATGAGAAAAATGGCGAATGCACCGGCCAGTATCCCGCCCCAAAAGAGCAGCGCGATATTTTTCGGTTCTTTTTTCGGCAGCAGGTTAATCTCGACAAGCATTTATTTCACCTCTTTCAGTGCAAGGCCCAAAACAGGCGCAAAGCGGGCGGGAAACGGCTGCCCGGTTGCGGAAGATACTTTTTCCGTTTCGATCATCTTGACCGACAGGCCAAACTGCTCCGCAAGATTGTCCGCAACCTCGGGCAAATACGGATAATCGCCGTTCAGCAAAATTTGATTGACCGCATCCTGACCTTTCCGGATCGAAAACTGGTAATAATTCATGATTCTGTCCAGCTCTTTATAAATATTTTCCGTCTGGTAGCGGAGCAGTGGATCGTCTTCCGGCCAGCGGTACTTTTTTTCGCCAAAAGCATTGGTCTCCGTCTCCCATTTGGAAAGCGGAATATCGACTTCAATCTCCCTGGCAAGCAGCGGGAAATGCCGGTGGAAAATGGTTGCAGTGGCCATGGACAAATCAAACTGGAGTAGGAGCAGGTGGTCCATCGCATTCAACGTATTCAAATGATAAAAAGACCGGTAGGCGCATAACGGGGAAATATCAGCAGCAACCGGGCTCAGGCGGATGCCGTTAAAAAAATCGGCATAATCTTCGACGACATCCCGGGGCGCAGCAAATAACAACACCTGCTTTTCTTGATTCGATGCACCAAGGAGCGCAAAGTCAAATACAGGATCGTCAAACGGCAAATGAATGGTGGAACCGAGCTCAAGGGTAATATAACCTTCCATTTCATCCATGGCAATCTCATCCGGAACAGCAATTTGGCGCACGACGACAAAATTGTCGGGCACAGCAAAACGAACTGGGTGTTTTCCCTTCAGCCCCCAATCACCAAGACATTCTTCAGCGATCATCGCAAGCGTCTCGGCATCGATGATTTTCCCGCCGCGGACTACCCCTTCCGGCAAATACCGCTCGCCCATTTTTGAAACAACAGGCGGATCGGCCTGCCTCAATTCGAGAAAACGGATGACATGGTCTTTAATAATGAAATTTCCGGTTTTTTTTGATGACGGAAAAAATGAGCGTGGCATCATGATGGCTCCTTAAATCTTTGTAAATTTATAACCTAAGGCTTCTCCAATTAATTAAAAGAAACCTTAGGTTATAATATTTAAAAAATCGCGCATGTTAAATCATTTGTTTACTGTAGTGTCATATTTGGTTGATTTATCGTTTATTCCACCAATGGTTGCATTTGTAAATGTTACTGTTACCCCATCATCTTCACCAGTACCATTTAATTTATAAACCATTTTCCCATCACTTTCACTTACTGTTACTGTGTATGATGAAAGATTCACTTCATCATCTAAGTATTTGTCTATGTCCGTTTTTTGTATTATTCCTTCGTCGGGAACACTGTTCGAAGATACATAGAGCTTCGCAGCATTGATTACTTGGACAGCATCCGATTTAATGGCACTGATTTTTGAGTGCTTGATGATGGTGTTAATCGCCGGGATCGCAATCGCGGCAATAATGGCCAAAATGACAATAACTGCCAACAGTTCAATCAACGTAAAGCCCTTTTGATTTTTCAATAACTTTCTTTTCTTGTGTAACATCGTTTCTCCTCCTAATGTCCTAGAACTTTTTACCTATATTATACATGGTTGTGTTGCATAATCCTACCTTTTTTTGATCAATTTATTGAACATTATTATAAATTTCGAACATTGGTATCATAATCGCGGCAATGATCGTGCCGACAACGGCTGCGAGCACGACGATCATAAACGGCTCAATCAGCGCTTTGATCTGGTCGGTAGCGGCTTCTACTTCGGCCTCGTAAAAGTCAGCGACTTTGCCAAGCATGGCGTCCAGCGCACCGGTTTCCTCGCCGATCGCAATCATCTGCGTGACAAGCGGCGGAAAGACCCAGTGGCGCCGCATCGGTTCTGTCATCGACTGCCCTTTTTCCAGCGCATCGCGGGCCTGGCGGAGCACTTTTGTCATCACTTCGTTTTCGACGATCGCCTCCACAATCGACAATGCCTGTAAAATCGGCACGGAACTGGAAAACAGCGAGCTCAATGTCCGCGTCATCCGGGCAATGATCGATTTTTGGACGAGCTTGCCGAAAATCGGGAATTTGAGCAACGCATAGTCCAAATAAAATTTGCTCGTTTTGTTTTTGCGCAAAACGACCAGCAGCACGTACACCCCGATCAAAATCAGCACGACAAGCCACCAGTAGTGCTGCATAAACCTGCTTGCTGACAAGACAAGGCGTGTGACCGCGGGCAGGCTGGCGTTATAGTTTTTGAGCATTGAAACAAAGGTCGGGACGATTTTTACGAGCATAAAAATGACGACAACAATCGCCATCACCCCGACAAAAGCCGGATACGTCAGCGCCGACCTTACCTTTTGCCTTGTGCGGTGCTGTTTTTCGTAGTAGGTTGCGAGCCTTTCCAATGTACCGTCAAGGTTGCCGCCCGCTTCACCGGCGTAAACCATGTTAATGAACATCGGGGAGAACACTTTTTTATGTTTCGCGGCTGCCTGGGAAAGCGGAATCCCACCGCGCAAATCTTCCTCGACAGCCAAAAGCGTTTTCTTTAATGTCTTGCTGCTCGTCTGGCTGGCAAGTATGCTTGTGGAATCGACGACGGTTACGCCGGCTTTCAGCAGTGTTGAAAACTGGCGGAGGAAAATGACAAAATCCTGCAGTTTCACCCTGCCGCCGAGGCTGATTTCCATCGTCATTAACGTTTCCGGCAGCTCGTTGATTTGGAGCACACGAACGCCCTGCCCGCGCAGCTTGACCAGCGCCTCCCGTTTCGATTCGGCCGTGACGACGCCATTTTTCTTCCCGGCTTTTGTCCTTCCCTCATACTTAAATCGTGGCATTTTGGACAATCTCCTGCAAATAAGGTTCTGCCGCTTCTTTGGAAATCGCGCCCGCTGCAAGCAATTCCTTCACATCGGTTTCAAGCGTGTGCATCCCGAGCGCGCGGCTCGTCTGCAGGACATTGACGATCTGATGGACTTTTTCATTGCGGATCAGATTGGCAATGGCCGCGTTGTTGACGAGCACTTCCGTTGCAGCCCTCCGCCCTTTGTTGTCGGCTGTCGGGAAAAGGCGCTGCGAAATAATCCCAACTAAAACATTTGCCAGCTGGATGCGGATTTGCGCCTGCTGGGACGGCGGAAAAACGTCAATGATCCGGTCAATTGTCGACGGCGCGCCCGATGTGTGCAGCGTGCCGAGGACAAGGTGCCCGGTTTCCGCTGCCGTAATCGCTGTATGGATCGTTTCGAGATCGCGCATTTCCCCGACTAAAATCACGTCCGGGTCCTGCCTGAGTGCCGCGCGCAGGCCGTTCGCAAAGTTTTGCGTGTCAAACCCGACTTCACGCTGGTCAATGATGCATTTTTGGTGTTTATGTAAATACTCAATCGGGTCTTCAAGCGTAATAATATGTTTGTGCAGCGTTTTGTTCATATGGTCGATCATGGCGGCAAGCGTCGTCGACTTCCCGCTTCCGGTCGGCCCTGTCACCAGCACTAAGCCATGCGGTTTTTCCGTGAATGCATACAATACAGGCGGCAGATGCAGTTCTTCAACTGTCGGGATCGCAGTCGGGACAACGCGGATCGCCAGCGACACGCAGTTGCGCTGCCGGTACACATTGATCCGGAAACGGGATACGCCCGGGATGCCGTAAGAAAAATCAAGCTCCCCGCGTTCCTGGAAAACCGGCCACATGGTATCGGAAATGATCGCTTTTGCCATTCCTTCCGTCAATTGCGGCGTCATCACTTCTTTTCCGTAACGTTTCAGTTGGCCGTTTAAACGCAGAATCGGCGGCACGCCAACGGATAAGTGAAGATCCGATGCTTTCAGTTCAAATGCTGAGCGAAGCAAGTATTCAATTTTTTCCTTCATTCCTTTCACCTACTCCGGTAGGGCGACGCGCAACACTTCTTCGGTCGTTGTCAGCCCCTGCTTTACCTTTAGTAATCCGTCGTCGAGCAGAAAAATCGTTTTATTTTGGATCGCATATTCCCTTAATTTGGATAAAGGTTCCCCGTTCATAATCCCGCGCCGGATGTTTTCATTGATCATCAACAGTTCCTGGATCGCCATCCGCCCTTTGTATCCGGTCATGTTGCAGTTTCCGCATCCGCGGCCGCGGATAATTTTTTCAATTTTGATGCCGCGTTTTTTAAAAATTTCTATTTCCCGTTTTGTCGGCACCTGTTCTTCTGCGCAGTCGCGGCACACTTTGCGCACGAGCCGCTGCGACACGACACCGCTGAGTGAGGTGGCAACGAGAAACGGCTCAACGCCCATGTCTATTAATCTTGTAATTGTGCCGAGCGCATCATTGGTATGCAGCGTACTTAAGACGAGATGGCCGGTGAGGGAAGCGCGGATGGCAATTTCAGCCGTTTCCTTGTCACGGATTTCCCCGACCATGATAATATTCGGGTCCTGCCGCAAAATCGCCCGCAGCCCTTTGCCGAACGTCATGCCGACCGCCGGATTGACCTGAATTTGGTTGACGCCTTCAATCTGGTACTCTACCGGGTCTTCCACCGTAATGATATTCACCTGTTCATCATTGAGATGGTTTAGGGCCGCATATAAAGTCGATGACTTTCCGGAACCGGTCGGCCCTGTGATCAAAATGATGCCGTTCGGGCGGTGGATCAGCTGCGTAAAACGCTTGAGATTCAGCTTGTTAAAATCGAGCTGGCGGATATCGTGGATGGCTGTTGACAGATCCAAAATCCGGAGCACGATTTTTTCCCCGAATACGGTCGGTAGCGTTGATACCCGGATATCAACGGGATGGAAATCGACGTCCATTTTAATGCGTCCGTCCTGCGGGATGCGGTGTTCGGTAATATCGAGATTTGCCATAATTTTAATACGCGCCACAAGCACGCTTTGCATCGATTTCGGCAGCACCCGTTCCGTCCGCAAAATCCCGTCAACACGGTAACGGACGATAAACTTTGTTTCCTGCGGGTCCAGATGGATATCGCTCGCCCGCATTTGGACGGCATTTTGCAAAATCTGGTTGACGAGCTGGACGACAGGCGAATCTTCTTCCCCCGGACCGGTTTCAGCCGCCTCTTCCTTTTCAGCAATGCCGTCCAGCAATTCTTCCATATTGTCATCGAGGTCGTAATACTTATGGATCGCCCGCAAAATATCGTCTTTCGAGGCAATCGCCGGTTCAATGCGGAAGCCGGTCGATAGCCGCAAGTCATCAATCGCATTAAAATCCATCGGGTCCGCCATTGCGACAAACAGTTTATCCCCGTCTTTTTTGAGCGGAATAAGAAGATTTCGTTTCGCCATTTCTTTCGGCACAAGGTTCATGATGCTCTGGTCAAAAGGATAGCGGAAAAGGCTGATGTGCGGGATGCCGAGCTGGAATTCGAGCGCTTCAATGAGCTGCTGCTCGGTAATCAGCCCGCGCTGAAGAAGCACATCGCCCAGTTTTTGGCCCGCCGCTTTTTCCTTCAGCACCTGTTCCAGCTGTTCTTCTGTAATCAACCCTGCATCCACCAATAAATTGCCAAGCCTTTTTCGCACTTGTTTCATCCGAATTCCCCCGCTTTATCTGTCATGTCCCGGGCCTTTCTTATGTCAGCTTTTGCTGTCTGCCCCGTTATCCTTGCCGTCATGCGTACCGGTGCTGTCTTTGCTGTCATTTGAAGTTCCAGCTTTTGTGCTGCTGCTTTTTCCGTTCTTTTTTGAAGCTTCCGCATCGGCATTTTTTCCGCTGCTTTTCGCAGCCTCCGCGCCGGCACTTTTTCCGCTGCTTTCTGAATTGCCGCCGCTTGTTGGCGTGTCCGTTTCATTACCGGAACCGTTATCTGTTTCCGATGAGCCATCCGTGTTTTCCGTTTGCGCCGGATTGCCTTTTACAACCATTTGTGCCACCGGCGGATAAAAATCTTCCGCCAACAGCACGGATTTCAGCAGGCCGTGATTCCGGCTGTAAATATTGCGGAACACCCTGGCATAATAACCTGCTTTTCCAGCTTGCACGACAACAGATTGATCCGTTTTTAAAGCGGCTTGAAATTGCACGGTTGTTTCGGGATGAATCGTTTTTTTATCTTTCAGCACCATTTTATAGTTTTCGAGAAAAGGCCGGCCTGCCACAGAAACGGAAAAAACGCCGTTATGAACCGTAAATTTCAGCTGATAAGCGGTTGGGTTCGGGTTGACAAAAGAGAAATCCAGCTTTCCTTTCACCACTTTCGCTTCTTTTCCAAGCGCTGCATAATACGGCAGTTCGTTCCCCGTATTGCGTTCAATGATTTCAAAATTGGTCGGCAGCACCGCCCCGTATACTGCGGTTGCGACTATGCTGAGTGCTTCATTTGAAAAAGAAGCGCCTGTTTTTTCCGCTGTTTTTAATAAGGAAAACATCCCGTGCGCAGGAATGTTGACTTCCGGAAACTGCTTTGCCCAATTTTCGAGCTCCGTTGCTTCCGCAATCGAAACATTTGATACGGAACCTTTTGATACTGTCGTTTCTTTTTCGCTCCCGTCCAGGGCATAACCGGACAAATCAAAGGAAAGATTGGTGGTCTCAAGCCTGGCAGCGGCATGGCATATGGCCTTCTCCAGTCGGGAAATATCCACGTCATCCGGGCTGACGTCGGGAAAAGACTTTGAGACCAGGTTCCGAAGCCCGTTATTGTCAAGCGTAACAACAAGTGACGAGGCCTGCCCGTTTTTTACCCGGAGCATGCTTTCTGTTACGGAAAAATGCAGCAGTCCAGCCGGAAGCTTCACCGTTTTTGACAAATAGACAATTTCTGCCGAATTGGATGCCTTCCATTTCTGCACGGCAGCCGATAATTTTTGCCGTGCCTGCTCTTCAGTCAGCCCGGACAGCTCTATTCCCCCGGCTGCAGTGCCCTGCGCATATTTTTCTTTATGGCCGAATCCGTTCTCAATGGCCAAAGCCCCAAAATGTGAGAAACTGAATATAAAAGCTGTGCTGATCAATAAGATTGTAAACACTTTTAAAAACCGCTTATTTCCCACACTTCAGCGCCGCCTTTCATTCATCAACATGCATGGACAATTCAACAAGAACACCCGGCCCGGCCTCCTGCGCCCGCTTAATGTCTTCTTCAGACAAAACCGTTCCGGCCGTGATAACCCGTTCCCCGTTTCCCGCGTAAATGTCTTTTGACGCTTTCTTTCCTTTTAAAAGTTCCACCTGTTTAGCCCGGAGCGCCTCCATTCCCGCTTCGCCCGGTTGTTCAAGATCCTCTTTCTCTTCTTTTTTCAGCAGTTCTTCAGGATCGTCAAGAAAATGGCCGGGTGCTTCCTCTTCCACAACGACAATATCTTTTCCGTACGTCATGACAAAGTCAGCAGAAAGGATCGTTTCCGACTCGCCTGTTTGCAAAACAATGCCTAAAATTTTGCCTGTATTTTCATCCGCGTAAAATTCTTTTACTTCGCCAACCAGTTCTCCTTTCCGGGTCATTACTTTAGCGCCGACAATGCGGATTTTTTTGTTGACGAGCTGGTCTGCGATCGGAATTTCATTTAAATCAATAACAGCCCTGTCGCTTTCCACGGTGACCGCATACTCGCCGATGCCGACCACTTTTTTGAATGGAATCGCTTTTACGCTTACTTGCCAGTCTTCGTGCTCGATCGTTAAAAAATCGACGGATCCTTTGTCCGGGTTAATGACGAAAGACTTTACTTTCCCGATTTCAGCGCCTTCAGAAATGCTGATGATCGGCTGCCCCAAAATTTGCGTGCTTTTTTTCATCTACCTCACACCTGTTTCCTCATGGATTATAGACCGTATTTTGTCCTTAAAAAATCAATTTCTTCGCGGATGACCGGGTATTCCGCATAGGTTTCCGCCAAGCCCCTAAGCAGAGAACGCAGCTTGCCAAATTGTTGTTCAGCTATGTAATGGTCGATCAGAAGGCTTGCAAAAGTGAAATAATCTTCCGGCGCAAGCTGCGGGTGCAAATGGGCTTTCACAAGCTGTTCGTACGCATCGGCCGGCTGCGTAAGGCGGTAAAGATTCAGTTGTTCAAGCAGCACCCCAAGCAATTGCTTTTGAATAGGCGTTGTCCCGTTTGGCACGGATGCTGCTGTTTCCGATGCTTCCTCAACGGCAGGGTTTCCTGCCGGTTCTGCTTCGTTTGCGGCAACGGCTCCACCCGTACCTGCGCCGCTTTCATCTTGTAAATTCCGTCCCTCGCCTGTTTCCGAATAGAGCTTTTCGGGTTCTGCTGTCCGGCCGGTTTCCCGGGCAGGCATCACATGGATTTCTTCGGATTCGTCTGTGCCTTCATCCTTTAGCCCGCCGGCTGTCTTATCTTCTACATTCAGACGCAACTTTTCAGCTTGTTCGGTTGGATCCATTTCTTGGACAGGCGCCAAACTAATTTCTTCCGGTTCGTCTGTGTCTTCACCTTTCGCACCGCCAACCGTTTCATTTTCCGCGTCCAGCTTTTCGGCTTGCCCGGCATGATTGGTTTCGCGGAAAGGAATCATATCGATTTCTTCCAGTTCATCTGTGCTTTCCCGTCTCGATTTGCCGGCTGCTTCACCGTCCACATCCAGATCCAACTTTTCGGATTGTTCGGTTGGATCCATTTCTTGGACAGGCACCAAACTAATCTCTTCCAGCTCGTCTGTGCCTTCACCTTCTGCACCGCCAACCGTTCCATTTTCTGCATGCAGCTTTTCGGCTTGCCCGCCATGATTGGTTTCGCGGAAAGGAATCATATCGATTTCTTCCAGTTCATCTGTGCTTTCCCGTCTCGATTTGCCGGCTGCTTCACCGTCCACATCCAGATCCAACTTTTCGGATTGTTCGGTTGGATCCGTTTCTTGGATAGGCACCAAACTAATTTCTTCCAGCTCGTCTATGCCTTTACCTTCTGCACCGCCTACTGTTTCATTTTCCGCGTGCAGCTTTTCGGCTTGCCCGCCATGATTGGTTTCGCGGAAAGGTATCACATCGATTTCTTCCAGTTCATCTACGGCAGGCATGCCTGTCCCGGAAGGTTCAGCAGGTGCTTCTGCTTCCTTTTCAAAAGAAAGGAGCGGGATCTCTTCTTGTTCAACATATGGAACATTTTCAGAACCGGATGGCGTTCCCGGCCCGGTTCCTGCACCAGCTTCGGAATCCTGGTCATCCGCCTCTTTTGCGGCTGCCGCGTCCAGAGGGTTGGTGTCCGGGCTCTCCGCTTCCGCAACCCATTCTTCAACTCCATACATTTCAGGCAATTGATCAACCGCATGTTCTTCATTTGTTTCTTCAAGCATTTCCAGGCGGTTTTCAAGAAACGCAATTTCTTCTTCCCCGGAACGTTCTGCCGCCTGTTCGTTTGCCGGAAGAGCGGTTCCCGTTTCGTTTCCGGCCGCATCCTCCAGTTCTTCCCATTCCGGTTCATCCTTTTCTTCTGGCAGGGTACTTTCTGTTTCGGGTCTCGGGCCGTTTTTCCCCGGCAAAATCTCTTTCGTTTCAGGAGCCGGAGCACTTTTTTCAGCCGGGAGAACCGCGTCATTTGCGGCAGGCCAGTCCAGTGCTGCCGGCCGGTTTTCCCGCATCACCGCCAGCTCTTCTTGCTCATCCCATACTGGAAATTCGTCTGCATCGTTATCCTTTCCAGCGAACAAAAATGCCAGCTTTTTTTCGAACAGATAAGCCACACAAAGCACGAGCAAAAAAACAATCAAACCGCTCTCCCATAGCGGAACCACATTGCCCGCCAAAATGCCGAAAAGCGCCAGCAAAAAAGCGGTGCCAGCCAGCACAACCACGCCTTTTTTGGAAAATCCGAAAGAAAAAAAGACAAAAAAGGCAATTACGCATAAAAATCCAATCACGGCAAACGCCGCAGTGAGAAGATCCATCATCCCACCTCTGTTTCTGTCAGAGTACAATATTTCCAGAAAAACCAATTATCGAAAATCAACTAAGACTATTTTATTATAAATCGCGGCGGATGGGAAGATTGTACTGCATCTTTTTACCTGTATCTTACTGGACCGATGTATTGATTTCTTTCAAAGTTACTTTATTCACGGTCGGGATCCCTTTCGGCGGGTTTAAAATCATATCTTTTTTAAATTTAACAGTTAGTCTGGACTTTGCAGGATCCGCAGGCTGAGGATTTTGAAACTCCAATTTATAACCAATTAAGATTATCTTGAACCAATCATAGATTGGCTTATTAATCGTACTGCCCCTTGATGCACTTAAACTAATGGTGTTTCCATAAATACCGCCGTTAATTTTCAAGTTTGATCCGATTCCGTATATAAATAAGTTACTATTTGAATAGAGATAAGCATCAATCACTTTTGGGTTGTCCTTATACAAATTATTGTTGGCCAGCTGAATATTTCCATCACAGAGTAAAATAAGCGTGCCGTTACTGTTCGAGAAATTCTCGACGTCTGCGTTTCCACGTACATAAATGCTGCCGTTCGTATTGACATCCCCGCTGCTCGTAAGGGAACCGTTGACATACATCACCCCGTTTAAATTTAATGCTGAAACGTCGCTTAAAGTAGCATTTCCGGCAATATAAATATACTTATCCGCCCCTGTCGACAGCACTCCGTTTAAATCGGCATAACCGCCTACGTAAATTTTGCCTTTTACTGTTAAATTCCCTTTGACAGTCAAATCATCTTTTACATAAAGATCCCCATTTACAGTCAGGCTTTTGTTTTCCCCAACGATTAAATCATCGCCAACGTACAAGTTTCCTTTTATCGGTTGACTGCCAACCTGGCTGGCTGTTACATCATAACCAAAAGCGTTCCCATTCTTGTCTATATTGTAAGAATCGCAGGAATTTTTTTCTACATTTTCCGGCCATTTCAGCGCCTTGGCCGTAATCATATCGCCTATATTTATTTTATCAACAGTTAACTGGCGACTTTTCACAACCGGGGCAACAGAAAAGTACTTTTTGAAGCTTTCAGGTCCAAATGTATTCCATGAATAAAAGTTGTATACCGGCGTTGATATCCCTTTTCCGGCCGGCTGCTGACCGGCCTCATAATATCTTCCCTTCACTGTTAACGTCCCATTGATAGCCGGATAGTAAGTTTGAATATATTTCGTATACCCATCTATATAATTCCCGTAATTTGAAACATACAAATTTCCACCGATGTTCACATCTCCTATAATATAAGGGGATCCGTACAAATACATATTCGACGGTGTCACGGCTGTATATTGAAAAACATCCGAGACAGTGGAAAGCGTCATTACCTTCGTTAACGTTTTTCCGGACTTTCCGACCGGAACGGAAATGGTGACTTTGCCCAAAACAATGCCGTCTGGCGCTGTCCCGTCTTTCAATGTTTTATATTCGATGCTGCATTTTCCGTTTTTCTGTTGCTGTATGTTGGTTATTGCTGCCTGAAGCATGCTGATCAGCTGGCTTGGCATGACAGTCCCGGTTGCAATAACACTGTTGATGCTGTCAACTTGTTTCTCAATTAAAGCAGTCGCTTCATCAGCCACCATTTCCGCGTTTAATTTATCCTGGGTGCCCGTTTCAGATACTTTTACTGTTTTAAAAGTGCTGACGGATGCGGATACGAGCGAAACGGTGATGATCGCCGCGACTGCGAAAATGAGAAGCACTGTCACAAGCGTATACCCCTTCTCTTCTTTTAAAACATGCATCATTGATCCCCCTCTTCGCCCAGTTTATAAGAGGCATAGATCTTTTTCTCGAAATGATTTTGCGTGTCTTTCATTACAAAATGGCATATCAGGCTGCCGTTCTCAACCGTAAAAGTTGTCCCGTCAAGTGAAATTTCATCGCTGTTTACAATGGTGCCTCCTACCGACAAATTCCCGTCTGATACAGCGATTGTCTTGTCTGTTGAACTTTTCTGGTAGGTACCGTCACCCGCAACATCTATATTGATAGCCACTGCTTTGAAACGGGTAAAAGTCCCGTCATCACTTTCGTCATCAGGTTCAACGTCGTCTATATTTTCCATTGTTCTCTCCATATATTGCAAAATTGCCGTTTGTTCTTTGACAAAGTATTTACGGGCCATGTCGCTTTTGGATTGGGTGATCACCGAATTTAAAACGGCATAAATAACCCCGATAATGATAAATGAAATGGTAACAGCCGCCAGTAATTCTACTAAAGTGAGCCCTTTTTCATTCCGGCATTTCATTTTTTCACATACCCTTTCACTTCAACCGGCTTTGGATTATTTCCAGTGTCGACTTTCACTTTGACCAGCAGGAGGCGATCAGAAAGAGAAGAATCCGCCGGAAGGGAAACGGACACATATGCCTTATAACCGGAAATTTCCGCAGCGCTGTCCAGCCCTAAAACCGATTGAATATCAGCCTGTTGTGTGGTGTTCGCCATCTGCTGCACTTCATTAAAGTTTTTTTTCTGGTAAGCTCTTAATATCCCGGTTGCAATTTGCAATGCAGACAGCGAGTCATCCGCTTTCTTTGTCACGCCCGCATTATTGGCCAAAATGGAACCCACTGTGAGCATCACAATCGCTAAAATCGTAATCGAAGCGAGCACTTCGACAAGTGTAAATCCCCGGCTGTTTTTAAAAAGGGGTTTTTTCATAGCAACCTCCGTAAGCATTTTGTCATGAGCCTTCTTACCTATAAAACTTATTTTATCAAAAAGCGCCGGGAAAGTAATTCAACAAAAGAACAAATAAACAAAAAGGGCAGAACTTTTTCAGCTCTGCCCTTTTCTCTCTGATTGGCCCAAAATGTATTTCCGGACTTTTGAAATAAAGTATAAGGACCCTGTAATCACTAAAACATCTTCTGAGCCTTTCATTTCTTTTATTTTGGTGCGTACGGTTTCTTTCCAATCCTTAGAAAATGATTTATTTTGATGACGGCTTATCTTATACAACACCTCTGCCGGAATGGCTCTTGGAAAATCAAAAGTTGTGAAAATGATTTCGTCTGTTTTTTGGTCGAGTTTTGGAATCATGTGATCCAAGTCTTTGTCGCCAAGTGCGGAAAAAATCATGTGGATGTTTTTTCCGCGCAGATGGGTGTCCATCGTTTCGATCAGGCTGTCAATGCCTTCCGGGTTGTGGGCGCCGTCGATGATAACGAGCGGGTCATCCAGCAGTTTTTCAAAACGGCCGATCCATTTGCTTTCGAGAAGGCCTTTTTCCAGCGCATGCTGCGGGATGCGGAAATGGTGGAAATGCTGTAACAGTTCCGCCCCCATAACAGCAAGGGCGGCATTGTAAATCTGATGGCGCCCCATCATCGTGATCGACAAACGGTCATAGGCGCCATACGGGGAAGCAAAACGGAACTGTTCACCGGTTAGATCCCCGCCGATCTCCGCGAAAGAAAATTCCTTCCCGGCACGGAAAAGCGGCGCCTTTTCTTTTGCCGCTTTTTCTTCAATTACCGCCAGCGCATCAGGCAGCATGGCTGTTGTTGCAACCGGCACCCCGTGTTTGATAATGCCCGCTTTTTCAGAGGCGATTTCTGCAATCGTATGGCCAAGCACATTCATATGGTCATGGCCGATATTGGTAATCAGGCTGGCAAGCGGTGTGATGACGTTTGTGGAATCAAGCCTGCCGCCAAGGCCGACTTCATAGATAACAATATCCACCGGCCGGATCCCGGCAAAATACAAAAGTGACATCGCTGTAATGACTTCAAACTCTGTCGGTGCGCCGAATGCTGTGTGCTCCAGTTCTTCTGCAAGCGGGCGGATCTCGTTTGTAAGCCGGACGAGGTCTGCATCCGTCACCGGCGTTCCGTTTACGCTGATCCTTTCGTTAAACTGCTCAATATATGGGGAAGTAAAGGTGCCAACCAGTAATCCTGCCTGCTCTAAAATATTGCGCAAAAAGGTGACGGTCGACCCTTTTCCGTTCGTCCCGGCCACGTGGACCGTCCGGATTTTTTGTTCCGGGTGGTGCAATTTTTCCATCAGCCACTGCATCCGTTCAAGCCCCGGTTTCATCCCAAATTTCGAACGGGACCGAATCCAGCCGACCGCTTCTTCATAGGTTTCAAACATTTGCCTTTCCTCCCGTATGCAAGGAAGACGAATCCGTAAAGAATTCGCCTTCCGCCCTTGTGTTACTGGTTTTCAAGTTCTCTGATGCGCGTTTCGACGGCGCTTCGTTTTTCGAGATAGTCTTTTTCTTTTGCCCGTTCTTCGGCAACGACTTTTTCCGGCGCTTTTTTCAGGAACCCTTCATTGGACAGTTTTTTCTGGACGCGTTCAACTTCTTTATTCCATTTTTCCAACTCTTTCCTGAGCCGGGCCAGTTCTTCTTCAAAATTGATCAGCCCTTCAAGCGGCAGGAACAGTTCCACACCGGAAACGACCGCAGTCATGGCTTTGTCCGGCGCCTCAAGGTCAAGCCCCATTTTCAATTCATCCGGGTTGCAGAAACGGGTAATGTACGCTTCGTTTCGTTTTAAAGCCGCTAAGACCGTCTCGTCTTTCGCTTTCAAATGCAGTTTGATTTTTTTGCTTAACGGCGTATTCACTTCCGCGCGGATATTGCGGACGGAACGGATGATGTCGACAAGCAGTTTCATTTCTTCACTGGCCGCTGCATCTGTAAGGCTTTCGTCCACTTCCGGCCACGCAGCTGTTGTGATCGATTCCCCTTGGTGCGGAAGGTTTTGCCAAATTTCCTCGGTAATAAACGGCATGAACGGGTGCAAAAGCCGCATCGTATTGTCAAGCACATACGCAAGGACCGAGCGCGTCGTTTTCTTCGCTGCTTCATCTTCGCTGTAGAGCGGCAGTTTTGCCATTTCGATGTACCAGTCGCAGAAATCGTCCCAGATAAAATTGTAAAGTGCGCGCCCGGCTTCGCCAAATTCGTATTTGTCCGCCAGTTTTGTAACGGTTTCGATCGTCTCGTTCAAACGCGTTAAAATCCATTTGTCAGCGACTGATTTTTCACCGGAAAGGTCAATTTCTTCGTATTTCAGCCCGTTCATGTTCATAAGCGCAAAACGGGAGGCGTTCCAAATTTTATTGGCGAAATTCCAGACCGCTTCGACTTTTTCGTAACTGAAACGCAAATCCTGGCCGGGCGCGCTGCCGGTGGTAAGGAAATAGCGGAGCGAGTCCGCGCCGTATTTGTCGATTACTTCCATCGGGTCGACGCCGTTGCCGAGCGATTTGCTCATTTTCCGCCCCTGCTCGTCGCGGACAAGGCCATGGATCAGGACATCTTTGAACGGGCGTTTGCCGGTAAACTCAAGCCCCTGGAAAATCATCCGCGATACCCAGAAGAAAATGATATCATAGCCGGTCACAAGCGTATCGGTCGGATAATAACGCTTGTAGTCTTCCGCTTCTTCATCAGGCCAGCCCATTGTCGAAAACGGCCAGAGCGCCGAGCTGAACCACGTATCGAGCACGTCCGGATCCTGTTCCCAGTTTTCGATGTCACGGGGCGGCTCGGTGTCAACATATACTTCGCCGGTTTCTTTATGGTACCAGGCCGGAATCCGGTGGCCCCACCAGAGCTGGCGCGAAATGCACCAATCGCGGATATTTTCCATCCAGTGCAAGTAGGTTTTTTCAAAGCGTTCCGGCACAAAATGGACTTTTCCTTCCGACGCCTGCAGTTTTACCGCGGCATCAGCGAGCGGCTGCATTTTCACAAACCATTGCGTCGACAAATACGGTTCGACAACCGCGCCGCTCCGTTCGGAATGGCCGACCGAATGGAGATGGTCTTCCACTTTGACAAGAACGCCGAGTGCTTTCAAGTCCTCCACAATCTGTTTGCGGCATGCAAACCGGTCCATCCCTTTGTATTTTCCGGCATTTTCATTCATTGTGCCGTCCTCGTTCATCACAAGGATGCGTTCGAGATTGTGGCGGTTCCCGACTTCGAAGTCGTTCGGGTCATGGGCCGGCGTAATTTTTACGGCACCGGAACCAAATGCCATATCAACATACTCATCTGCGATAATCGGAATTTCGCGGCCGACGATTGGCAATACAATCGTTTTCCCGATTAAATGTTTGTAGCGTTCATCATCCGGGTGGACAGCGACCGCCGTATCACCCAGCATCGTTTCCGGGCGCGTTGTCGCGATTTCAATCGTGCCGGAACCGTCGCTTAACGGGTATGCCAGATGGTAAAATGCGCCCTGCACCTCTTTGTAGACGACTTCAATATCGGAAAGCGCCGTTTTCGTTTCCGGGTCCCAGTTGATGATGTACTCGCCGCGGTAAATCAAGCCTTTTTTATAAAGCGAAACAAATACTTCTTTTACAGCTTTTGACAGCCCTTCATCGAGCGTAAAACGTTCGCGCGAATAATCGAGCCCGAGGCCGAGTTTCGCCCATTGTTTGCGGATAAAGTGAGCGTATTCCGCTTTCCACTTCCATGCTTCTTCCGTAAACTTCTCGCGGCCGAGGTCATAGCGGGATTTGCCTTCTTCACGCAGTTTGGCTTCCACTTTTGCCTGCGTTGCAATCCCGGCGTGGTCCATCCCCGGCAGCCAGAGCACATCATAGCCCTGCATCCGTTTCATCCGGGTTAAAATATCCTGCAAAGCCGTATCCCAGGCATGGCCGAGATGGAGCTTGCCGGTTACGTTCGGCGGCGGAATCACAATCGTGTACGGCTTCTTTTCCGGATCGCCTTTTGCTTCGAAAAATTTGCCGTTCACCCACCATTCATAGCGCCCTTTTTCAACAGCCTGCGGATCATATTTGGTCGGCATGCTGATGTCCTGCTGTTCCATTTGTATCATTCCTTTCTGCGTTTTTTGCGGATAAACACAAAAACTCCCTTCGCCATAAAAGGACGAAAGGAGTCTGTTCGCGGTACCACCTTTTTTCACGGGCAAACGGATGCCCGGCACTCTCGGGTCAGTAACGGCACTTCGCCGGCTTTTGCTACTTTCGGTTTCACAAAAGCTACTCCCGGGCGACCTTCCAGCCTGTTTCGCATAGGAAATCTTTCAGCAGCTGATTTCCCTCTCTGCATGGAAACAAAATCTGTACTCTTCCCGTTCATTGTACTTTGATTTTTGAAATTGACTATAGTTTATGGTATCGGTTTTTGTGAAAATCGTCAATAGCATTGCCCATTTTTAGAAAAAATATGCGGCGGATGCACTGATCCGCCCGCTTTTCATACATTATTTTTGAGGGATAGGTGGATGATGATGAAGAAAAAAATTGACAAACAGGCCGTCCGTACATGGGCGCGGAATGCAAAAAAAGTGTGCAAGCAGCTGATTCTTCCGTTCTCCGTCTTTCAGGCCATCCGTACGATTATTTTTCCGACGACGTTTGACGTTTTGCTGCTTGCCATATTTATTCTCATTTATCTCGGGTTTCAGTATGAATGGTTTTAGTGGCCGTTCCTGCTTTTCATGACGCGGGGGCGGCCCCTTGTGACAACTGCATGACGACATACTCGGTATTTTTCATTCGCCAGTACTTTTCCTGCAGTTTCGCGACTGCTCTCGCTTCATGGCGTTTCCCTTCATTTGCAAAGTATTCCTCCACGGTTTGGATGATCGGTGCGGGATAAGCGAGATAGCTGAAAAATAAGCTTTTTTCATCTTCCTTAAGCGGAAAATAGCTGAAGTAGGTCTTCACCCAGTCCACGCAGTCGTCAAACCGGCTCGGATAGGAGTCGAGCGCCCGCGACAAGAAGGGAATCAGGTCATAAAAAGGCGCAGCGGTTTTTGCCAGTTCGAAATTGGTGAAGTATCCGAGCCCGCGTTCATCGTACAGGAAATGCTCCGTTGAAATTTTTCCGTGGATGGTCACCGTTCTCGCTTTCTCCATCTCTTTCGATTGTTCATACCAGTTTTCCAGCTGCTGGATCGAGAATTTGAGCGCCTGGTTCGTTTCATTATAAAAGGTACAGTACAACAGGGCAAACGGGGACATATAGACCTGCTCTTCACACCGTTCAAGGAACTCTTCTAAAAAATCCTGCTGCCCGTACCAGCGGGAAAGGGTTTCTTCATAGTATTCCCGCCGTTTTTCTATTGAGACCTCCGTATCTTTGACGGACAAGCTGTGCAGGCGCGCGAGTTCTCTGAACATTTTTTGATGTTTCTCGCCGCGTGCTTCTTTTTCTTCGTTTGGCAGCCAGGGCATTAAATAGTACAATGCCCCGTTATACAGCACCCCGTAACGGCCGTCCAACGCGGGATAGACCGGGACAATACGGTTATACCCCCGCTGGTACAGGGACTGGACATGCCGGATAAATCCCATCCCGTTTTGCGGTGCAATTTTTTTTAAAGCAAAAATACCCTGGCCGGTATAAATTTTATACACTTTTCCGTACCGCCCGACATATTCGGCGTTCAGGCCGTAATGCTTCACAATCCGATTGATGTCCTGCTGCGAAAGGTCAGCCACCCGTTTCACCTTCTTAGAGCGTTACTCCTCAAAAATAGGCGCTTGCTCATTTTCATTCCCCGCTGGCGCCGCATTCGCCGCAGCTTGGACGCAGGCGCCTTCCGGGTTAGGAAGACTTTCATTTTGCTTGATGCCTGAACATAGACCGCTTTAGGCTAAGGAAGACACTAAGTTTTGCCTGCTTCCTTCACACAGGCGCACGCCGGGTTAGGGAAGGCCCCGCTTTTGCACGCTTCCTTCACGGAAACACACTCTGAGTAAGGAAGACGCATATTTTGCAAGCTTCCTTTACGCGGTCAATTCTATGTTAACTCAGGCTCTGAATGCCAATGCATCTTCACCTGGACGCCCGTGCCTGTGAATGCCCGGGCTCAGTGATTTTTTTCGGCGCGCGCGTTGGCGGGAACGTACAGCACTTGCCCCTCATACACATCCTGGTTCACTTCCAAATGGTTCATCCTTAAAATCTGCTGGACATTGATATTGTATTTTTCAGCAAGCTGGTCGAGCGTCTCCCCGCTTTGGACGATGCAAACCTTTAACTTGGCAGGCTTTTCTTCATCTCTCCGGGCAAAAAAGTCGGCAAGTGAAATGGATTCGTATTTTTGCTTCTTTTTCTTCTTGGCAGCCGAATCCTTTTCTTCCGGCTCTTCCTCCGTTTTTCCTTCGCTTTCAGGCGACTCTTCCACCATCGTTTCGCCTTCGGTGCCAGAAGCGGATTCGTTTTTTTCAGGCGATTCTTGCTTGAGATAAGCAGAAGATTCATCTTCCATTGCTTTGCTCTCAATCCGGAAAACAGGTTCAGTCTTCCTGGAATCGTCCGGCTCAAGAGATTCTTCATTCAGCGCCGTTTTGCTCTCCGTCCGGGACACGGATGCGGTTTCTCCGGACAATTCCTGATCAGGATGCCATTCGTCCCGTACCGGATCTGCCTGCCATTCATTCCGCACTGATTCGCTTTCTGCTATTGATGCCGGTTCGTTTTTGCTGGAAAACTCCGGTTCCGCATGCCATTCATCCCGCGCCACTCCGCTTTCCGCCAACGATGTCGACTCATTTTTATCAGGTAACTCCGGGCCGGCCTGCCATTCGTCCTGCGCCGGTTCACTTTCCGCCAACGATGCCGACTCGTTTTTACCAGGAAAGTCCGCTTCGAAATGCCATTCATTCTGCACCGGTTCGCTTTCCGCCAACGATGCAGATTCGTTTTTTCCGGAAAACCCCGGCTCCGCGTGCCACTCATCCCGCGCCACTCCGCTCTCCGCCAACGATGCCGATTCATTTTTACCAGGTAACTCAGGATCTGCCTGCCATTCGTCCTGCACCACTCCGCTTTCCGCCAACGAGGCAGACTCATTATTACTGGAAAACGCCGGATCCCCATGCCATTCATCCCGTACCGGCGCGGCTGTTTCTGCCTGCCATGAAGCACTTTCCGGCCTTTTTCCGCCTGTTTCCGGCAAGAGGCTCTCCTCCTCCTCTTCTGGCAGTTCGACCGGTTCCAATACATTCAGTTCGTTTGTGAACGGTTCCGGCTGAGCAACCGATTCTTCCGGCACCACACGCGATTCAATTGTAAAAGGCGTATACAATTCCGGGTCAGCGTGAGATTCATCCTCTTCTGCCTTTTCCTCATCTGCACGAAAAGGCACTTCTTCAAAGCTTTCCGCTTCTTCCATAAAATGGCGGGGCAGTTCGGCGCTCTCTTCTTCTTGTTCCGCCAAGCCCCATTCGGAATGGCTGAAAGGCGCCTGATATGCTGCGTCCGGCTCATCCAAATATGTTTCCCTGCCGTTTAAATCCGGGTATGGCGCTGTTTCTGCTTCGTCTTCTTCCTCATCCCCGTCTTGCAATATTCCCTCAATCGCAATATCCGCATTGATTTTTAAACAATCGGTTCCGTGAAACTGATAGTCAAAACCTTCTATATTGACGTCCAGCTCCTCAATATCCGCAATTCTTGTCTTTGGAATGGTAACGTCTACCGGGAAAGATTGGTAAAATTCAAATATACCGTCTTCTTCCCGGTACTGGACCGCCTGCACATACTTCCTGAACAGCACATCTTCCCCTTCTTCTTCCCCGCAACCAATGTACTCCCCGGATAAATAGAGATTGCCTTTGATCACGACATACTGCTCCAATTCCTGTATGGTGATATGGGGATCCAATGATATCGATAAAAGTTCTTCAACTTCCTGTCCTTTTTTAAACCAAATCAATTCTTCTAATGAAAATCGTATGGACGATTGATTTTGCGGCAAAGCGGGTTCCTCCCTTCAATTCCTCCAAATCCCAATGAATATGTCATTTACACTGTATGAAGCAATCGGGGTTTTTATGATCGCAAAAAAACCGCAGCATCCTCAAATCACTTGAATGGCTTTTCTGCTGCAATATTGGATGCGGTGATAGATCGGTAAAAACCGGCCCATCCGTTTTCAAAGTTACCCGTCCAAAACCGCAGGGCACCCAGCATGCTTTCCCTTATTGCCGTTTCTCTCACCCGCAGCGGACAAGACGCAAAAAAACCGGCTCATCCGTTTTCGGACTTGCCGGTTCATAGCCGCAGGATTTACCCGCGGATTGCCTTAAATGTTTTTTCTGCTGCTTCGACGGTACGGTCAATATCATCATCCGTATGCGCGGCGGACAGGAAGATGCCTTCGAATTGGGACGGCGGGAGGAAAATGCCGTTTTCTACCATGCCGCGGTAGTAGCGGGCAAACAGATCCAAATCCGAAGTTCTTGCTGATGCAAAATTATTGACTTCTTCATTGGTGAAAAAGATGCCAATCATCGATCCCGCCCGGTTAATGGTATGCGGGATGTCGTATTTCACCGCTGCCTCATGAAAGCCCTGTTCGAGGCGGTCTGCTTTTCTCCTGAACGCTGCATACGTTTCAGGTGTTAACTGCCGCAATGTTTCATATCCCGCCGTCATCGCAAGCGGATTGCCGGACAAAGTCCCTGCCTGGTAAACAGGGCCGGTCGGTGCGATTTTTTCCATAATGTCGGCCCGTCCGCCAAATGCACCGACAGGAAGGCCGCCGCCGATTACTTTGCCGAGGCAGGTCAAATCAGGCGTTACATCAAAATAGCCTTGTGCACAGTGATAGTCGACACGGAAACCGGTCATCACTTCATCAAAGATCAGGAGGGCGCCGTATGCTGATGTGACATCGCGCAACCCTTGCAAAAAGCCGGGCTTCGGCGGAACAACGCCCATATTGCCGGCAACCGGTTCGACGATGATGCAGGCAATATCTTCCCCGTACTGCTCGAATGCCGAACGGACGGCTTCCAGATCATTGTACGGGACGGCAATCGTGTTTTGCGCGATCCCGAGCGGCACGCCGGGGCTGTCCGGCAAACCCAGTGTAGCAACGCCCGACCCTGCTTTGATCAGGAGCGAATCGCCATGTCCATGGTAGCTGCCTTCGAATTTTAAAATTTTATTCCGGCCTGTATAACCTCTTGCCAGGCGCAAAGCACTCATCGTGGCTTCCGTACCGGATGAGACCATGCGGACAATTTCAATCGACGGCACGCGTTCTTTCACGAGTGACGCCAGTTTATTTTCCATGATCGTCGGCGTGCCGAAACTCGTCCCTTTTTCAGCCGTTTTTTTCAGGGCATCCACGACTTTGGGATTGGCATGGCCAAGGATGAGCGGCCCCCATGACAGCACGTAATCAATATATTCATTTCCGTCAATATCATAAATTTTTGCGCCTTTGCCGTGGTCCATAAAAATCGGGTTCATGCCGACCGCTTTAAAGGCACGGACAGGGCTGTTCACCCCGCCCGGCATTAATGTGACCGCTTCTTTGTATGCTTCGATTGAGTTTTCATATGAGCGCATCTTTCAACCTCCCGTTTATTCCGCAAGCCAGCGGGCAATATCGAGTGAAAAATAGGTAATGATGAGATCGCAGCCGGCGCGTTTCATGCTTGTGATCATTTCAAGAACAATCGCTTTTTCATCAATCCAGCCGTTTTGTGCAGCGCCTTTTACCATAGAATACTCTCCGCTCACATTATACCCGACAACCGGGAGGCGGAATTCATTCCGCACATCACGGACGATATCAAGATAAGAAAGCGTCGGTTTTACGATCAGAAAATCCGCCCCTTCTTCCACATCCGACTGCGCTTCACGCAATGCTTCGAGCCGGTTGGCCGGATCCATCTGGTAGGTTTTCCGGTCCCCGAAAGCGGGGGTGCTGTCAGCGGCTTCGCGGAACGGGCCGTAAAAAGCGGATGCGTATTTGACCGCATAACTCATGATCGGCACATCTTCAAAGCCTGCTTCATCAAGCCCTTTGCGAATCGCTGTGACAAATCCGTCCATCATATTCGAAGGCGCAATGATATCAGCGCCTGCTTTTGCCTGGCTGACCGCCGTTTTCGCAAGCAGGTCAAGGCTCGGGTCGTTTAAAATTTTCCCGTCTTCCACAACGCCGCAATGGCCGTGATCGGTATATTCGCACAGGCAGGTATCAGCGATGACAATGATATCCGGGTAATTTTTTTTGATGAAACGGATGGCTTCCTGGACGATGCCGTGGTCGTGGTACGCTTCCGTTCCGGTTGCATCCTTATGGTTCGGTACGCCGAATAAAATGACGGATTTGATGCCGAGGGAAACAACTTCATCCATGATTTCATGGAGGCGGTCCAGCGACCAGTGGTACACACCCGGCATCGAAGCAATTTCATTTTTAACATTTTCGCCTTCAACAGCAAAAATCGGATAAATCAAGTCGTTCACTGTTACATTCGTTTCGCGCACCAAAGCCCGCATATTGGCGCTTTGGCGGAGCCTGCGGTGGCGGGCAAACTGCAAATCTTTCATTTTATTTCCTCCTAAACTGGTAGAATGCCGCAATGCATTGCATATGCACGACGGGCCGGCTTGTTGGCGATGATTGCGGCGGCGGGCACATCCCGCTTTTTCTATTTTTTCTTTGCGGTCAAGCGTCGCCCGGCTGTCCCCCGGGCAAACCATGCACGGCAACCGTCTGTCAGGCCGGCCGCTTCAATCCCGGGTTCGTGCCGGTTTCTTGCTATTTTTCTTCTAAACGGACAAAATCGCATAATGCCCCAAGCATGGCCCCGACGGTGTATTCATCCGGGCAAACCGCTGCACGGCTTCCGGCTTTTTCCACTGCCTGCCTGGTTGAAGGGCCGATTACTGCGATCCGGGTTGAAAGCCCCGCGATATCTATGCCGTTTTCCTCAAGCGCGCCTTTAAAATGGCGGAAGGCGGAAGGGCTTAAAAACAGGGCAAAATCGATTGTTTCCCGCCCGAGCAAGCGGGCAAGCTTTTCTTTTGCCCCTTCTGGCATATACGTTTCATAGACAATCCATTCCTCTGCTATTATACCGCTTTTTCTTAGAAAATCCGCAATTTCTGTCCCGGCCAGGTTTCCTTTCGGGAGAAGGACGCGGCCTGCACGGTGCCCGCTCCGCATAAATTCCCGGGCAAAATCTTTTGCCGTAAACTTCCCGGGTGCAAAGGAAACCTTTAAACCGGACTGTTCCATACAGGCAGCCGTCTTTTTCCCCACGGCTGCCCAGTTTATGTTCAAATGCTCACATGCTATACCCGCACGGCTGCATGCTTCCAAAAAATAACGGACCCCGTTTTTGCTTGTAAACACAACCCAGTCGTATGCCGGCAGTTTTCGCAAAAATACAGGTGCGGACGGGTCGGCATATGCACGGAAGGCAACCATCGGGACGACAAAAGGGGTGCCGCCGAGCGCTTCAATTTGTGCTGCGAGCTTTTCGCCGTCTTTTCCGCCTCTTGTGACCAGAATGTTTTTTCCGCTTAAAGGCCCGTTTGCCGTCATGGCTGCCCGAGCTCCGCTTTCACTTGTTCAATCAGCGCCTTTGCCCCCTGCCGACTTAAAATATCTGCCGCCTTTTCTCCGGCTGTTACCGGGTTGCGGGAGACAACCGTTTCTTTGTAAACCGTTTTGCCATCAGGGGAGGCGACAAGGGCCGTGAGGGAAATGCCTTCTGCCGTTTTCTTCGCAAGGCCAGCAATCGGTACCTGGCAGCCGCCTTCCATTTTATCAAGGAAGACGCGCTCCGCCCTTACTGTTTCCGCCGTTTCTGCGCTCTCAAGCTCCCGGAGCGCATCGAGCAGTTCCCCGTCATCAGCGCGGCATTCGACAGCCAGCGCGCCCTGCCCGATTGCAGGCAGGCAAATATCCGGGTCAAAAAATTCGGTGACGGTGTCCGCACTCCAGCCCATCCGTTTTAAACCGGCTGCCGCGAGGACGATCGCATCGTAATCCCCGTTTTTTAATTTTTCCAGCCTTGTATCAATATTGCCGCGAACAGACTTAATCCGGATATCGCCCCTTACGGCAAGCAGCTGGGCGCCGCGGCGGAGGCTGCTTGTCCCGACAACCGCCCCTTCCTTAAGGCCGGAAAAAGGGGTGCCATTTTTGGAAATCAATGCGTCCCGCACATCTTCGCGCTCCGGAATGCAGCCGATCACAAGCCCGTCCGGAAGCACAGCCGGCACATCTTTCATGCTATGTACAGCCATGTCAATTTCATGATGCAGCATGGCATCTTCAATTTCTTTGACAAACAGGCCTTTCCCGCCGACTTTGGACAGGGTGACATCGAGCACTTTATCGCCCTTTGTGATGATTTCCCTGATTTCAAAACGAAAAGGCAGCCCGAGCTGTTCAAGCTTCGCCACCACCCATTTCGTCTGCGTCAGGGCAAGTTTGCTCCGCCTCGACCCTACGACAATTGTTCTCATCCGGCAATCCTCCTAATAATACAAATGAAAATCCGATAATCCCGTAATTAGAAAAAAGTTAATCAAAATGATCAAAAAAGCGGCCGTATTCCAGTAAGCCAGTGTTTTTCCGAACATGCGGCGGCGTTCGCCGGCATACAGGAGAAAACTGTATACAAGCAGCACGGCAAACGAACCGACAATTTTCGGATCGAACCAGTGAATGACCGGAAGCCGCAAGTATGCCCATTCCAACCCGAGAATCAGCCCGAGCAAAAGGATCGGGACCGCAATGGCATTCATCCATTTCGAAAGCCGCTCCAGTTTTGCCAGATCATTCAGGCGCCAGATTCTGTGGCTCCATTTCTTTTCCTTCAGCCACTTATATTGTAATAAATACAGAATGGAAAAGACAAAGGACAGGGAAAACAGCACGTAAGCGATCAGCGTCATCGTAATATGCATGAGCAAAAGTTCCGATACCCTTCTCCCTGCCCCTTGTGAGACCTTCCCCGGCGCAAAAGCGTGGACCGTCATGATGAAAAAGCCGATGACGTTTGTAAAAAACACGGTAAAGTCAACGCGCAGCAGGCGGTTCAGGGCCAGAGACAGCGTCAGCAATGCCCATGCATAAAAATAAAGCCCCTCAGACAATGTCAAGACAGGGAACCGTCTGGTGTGGGCCATATACAAGATAAATATCACCGTCTGCAATGCCCAGACAACGGAAAGAAAACGGAAGGCAGCCTTGTTGGCCTTCCGGTTCCGGTGGAGAAAGTCAAGAAAATAAAGCAAAATACTGGCGGCATAAAGCAAAATCATGCCTTCATGCAGCCTGTCCGTCCATACGGCATACATTGCCGGGCTCTCCGGTTAACCCGAATAGGACGGGCGGACTGCATGCCGCGCCATTTCGGCTGCCGGCTCCGCTTGCCCCGTCTCTGTTTCTAAATTGAAAATTTGGCGGAACAGTTCCAGATTCCGGGCTGCATCCGGCGAACCCGCCATTTCTTTTGCCTGCAGAATCGGATCTTTCAGCATCTGGTTGATGATGCTTTTTGTATGTTTGCTGATGACTTTCCGTTCGCGTTCTGTTAAGTCCGGCAGCTTCCGTTCAATGCTTTTCATCGTTTCCGCCTGGATCGCGAGCGCTTTTTCCCGGAGCGCCGTGATCACCGGCACCACTCCGAGTGTATGGACCCATTCATTGAATGCGCAAACGGCATCGGAAATCATGTCCGCAATCTGCCGGGCGGCTTTTTCCCGTTCTTTCAGATTGGCTTCCACGATGCCTTCCAGGTCGTCAATATCATACAGGAAAACGGATTCAAGGGACGCGGCTTCCGGATCAATATTGCGCGGCACGGCAATATCCACAAGCAGCAGCGGGCGCCCGTTCCGTTTCTTTTCAATGGGTTTCAGCATATCTGCTGTAAGGACGTACCCTTTTGCCGAAGTGGAGGTGATCGCGATATCCGCATCCAAAAGCGCGGTTTCCAAAGATGACAGCCCGAGTGCCTCGCCATGGAAGCGTGCGGCAAGGCGCCCGGCTTTTTCCGGCGTCCGGTTGATGACGGTAATCCGGGTGGCGCCGCTGCCGTGAATGTTTTCCACAGCCAGTTCGCCCATCTTGCCGGCGCCGATGATGGCCACTTTTTTATCAGCCATGCCGCCGAAAATTTTCTTCGCAAGCTCCACAGCCGCATAACTGACCGAAACGGCATTGGAAGCAATTTCCGTTTCTGTATGGGCTTTTTTTGCCAGTGTAACCGCATCTTTGAACAGGCGGTTAAAAATGGTGCCGGTTGAACCCGACGTTTGGGCCAGCAGAAAACTGTCCCTCACCTGCCCGAGAATTTGCGTTTCGCCAAGCACCATCGAGTCAAGCCCGCAAATCACTTTAAACAAATGCGCAATGGCTTCGTTGTCTTCGTAAATAAGCAGATAGGGGGCAAATGCTTCCTTATCTATCCCGAACCATTCCGACAAAAAATCTTTAATATAATAACGCCCGGTATGCGCCTGGTCGGCGACCGCATAAATTTCCGTACGGTTGCATGTAGACACGATGACATTTTCCAAAATGCTCTTTTTCTTTTGCAGCGCCGCCATCGCATCCGCGAGGTCCGCCTCATCAAATGACAGCTGTTCGCGGATTTCAACCGGCGCAGATTTATAGTTTAAACCGACAGTAAGTATTCTCATTGTTGCCCTCCGGCACCCCCATTTTATCTTGCCAAATGCATAGGATTGAATGTTGATCTATGTTAAGATGAATAAAAGAAAAAAGCTCGTTTTTCCCATTTGGCATAATAACCATTCCTACCTGTAAAATAGCAGAAACAGGCGATGGTTTCAAGCAACTAGATTGAAGGAAAGAAGTGTGTCCCATTGAAAAGCCGCAAAATTTTTTCCGCGATTATCCTGATCGGGTTCGGCCTGTATTTTTATTTGCAGCGTTTTGACCTTACCGGCATGAAGGATTACTTTACATGGCCGACGCTGTTGATCATTGTCGGGCTCGCTTTTTTAGGCGAAGGCTACTGGGGCCGGGACGGGGAATCGATTTTGCCGGGGGTCATTCTCGTCGGGTTCGGCCTCCACTTCCACCTTGCCGGCAAAATCGCAATTTGGCCGGACAATATCGGGGTCTTTGTTCTCATCATTGCCATCGGTTTTTTGCTCCGTTCGCAAAAAACCGGGGATGGCACGTTTTACGGCCTGCTGTTTCTCGTGCTGTCCATCCTGCTCCTGTTTTCCGATAAAGCGATGGAGTGGTTCGGCCTTGTCGAGAACAATGTTTCTTCCCTGATCAATTTCTGGCCGGCCGTGCTTGTCGTTATCGGCGTCTACCTGCTGTTTGCGAAAAGAAGGGGGCGGAAATAACCCGCCCGTAAAAGCCGGGCATTCAAACAGCCCCGTGCGCCCGAAAAAAACAGCCAAGCGATTCCCACCGGCAAATTCCGGGGCCGGGCCACAAGCTCGGCCGGATAAATGCTCCGGATGCGGGCCCGAAGCCTGCAGAAAAGCCCGGCGCCCGCATGCTGGCCCCGGGCTTTTATTCACTTGATTCTTTCCATCAGGGAAGCCCACACTTTGTCCTTCCCCTCTCCTGTTTCAGATGAAAATAAAATGATTTCGTCTTCTTTTTCCAGATTCAGCGTTTCTTTTGCCGTTTTCAAATGGGATGCCCATTTGCCTTTTGGGATTTTATCGGCTTTTGTGGCCACGACGATACACGGGATTTTGTAGTACTTTAAAAAATTGTACATCAGGCAGTCGTCGTTTGTCGGCGGATGCCGGACATCCACAATGAGCACGACCGTCTTCAGCTGTTTTCTTGACGTCATGTACGCCTCAATCATCTGGCCCCATTTTTCCCGTTCTTTTTTCGACACCTTCGCAAACCCGTAGCCGGGAACATCGACAAAGTACATTTTGTTTTCGATTTTGTAAAAATTCAGCGTCTGGGTTTTCCCCGGCTTGGAAGAGGTCCGGGCAAGGGCTTTGCGGTTGATCATTTTATTAATAAAGGAAGACTTTCCCACATTTGACCGGCCGGCAAGCGCGATTTCCGGCAAATGCCCTTCCGGATATTGCTCCTGCCGCACCGCGCTGATGACCAGTTCTGCCTCCGTTACTTTCATTTCTCCTCACCTGCAATGGCAATTTCAATAACTTCGTCCATATGCGTGACCGGGTAAAAATGGAGATCCCCGCGCACGCTTTCCGGAATGTCATCCAAATCTCTCTCATTTTCTTTCGGAATAATAATTTTTTTCAGCCCCGCTCTATGTGCGCCGAGCGATTTTTCCTTCAATCCGCCGATCGGAAGTACCCTGCCGCGCAGGGTGATTTCGCCTGTCATCCCGACTTCCTTATGCACGGCATGCTTCGTCAGTGCGGAAATCAGGGCGGTCGCAATCGTGATCCCGGCAGAAGGGCCATCCTTCGGCACAGCGCCTTCCGGAACGTGGATATGAATATCATACTTTTCATGGAAATCCGGCGCAAGCCCGAGTGCTTCCGCTTTGGAGCGGACAAAGCTGAAGGCGGTCTGGGCGGACTCTTTCATCACATCCCCAAGTTTTCCGGTCAGGACCAGCTTTCCTTTCCCCGGCGAAAGCGACACTTCGATCTGAAGTGTATCGCCGCCGACAGTCGTGTAGGCAAGCCCGGTCGCCACGCCAACCTGGTCTTCCATTTCGGCCTGCCCGTAATGGAAAAGCGGCTTTCCCAGAAAGTCAACGATATTTTTTGCTGAGACCGTGACCCGTTTTCTTTTCCCGGATACAATGATCTTCGCCGTTTTCCTGCAAACTTCGGCCAATCTCCGTTCCAGTCCGCGCACGCCTGCTTCGCGCGTATAGCGGCGCACGATCAGGCGGAGAGCCTCCGCATCCATCCTCAGCTGATTGCGGGCAAGCCCGTTTTCTTTTATTTGTTTAGGGAGCAGATGGGACTTGGCAATTTCAATTTTTTCCAATTCCGTATAACCGGAGATCGAAATGATTTCCATCCGGTCGCGCAAAGGGCCGGGAACTGCAGACAGATCGTTGGCCGTTGCAATGAACATCACTTTCGACAAATCATACGGCTCTTCAATAAAATGGTCGCTGAACGCATGGTTCTGTTCCGGATCAAGCACCTCAAGCATCGCTGCTGAGGGGTCGCCGCGAAAGTCGCTGGCCATTTTATCGATTTCATCGAGCAAAAAAACCGGATTTATCGTGCCGGCTTTTTTCATGCCCTGGATGATCCGCCCCGGCATTGCGCCGACATATGTTCTGCGGTGGCCGCGGATTTCCGATTCGTCCCTCACGCCGCCGAGCGAAACGCGGACAAATTTTCTGCCCAAAGATTTTGCAATTGACCGTGCCAGGCTCGTTTTCCCGACACCCGGAGGCCCGGCAAGGCAAAGGATCGGCCCCTTGATCGACCGGGTCAGCTGCTGCACCGCCAGGTATTCAAGGACGCGCTCCTTCACTTTTTCAAGGCCGTAGTGGTCTTCGTTCAAAATCTTTTCCGCTTTTGCGACGTTGAGGTCATCTTCTGTAGCGTTCGACCACGGGAGCGTGATCAGCCAGTCCAAATAATTGCGGATCACCGCGCTTTCAGACGAAGCGGCCGGAATTTTTTCATACCGGTCCAATTCCTTGAACGCGGTATTGGCCACATGCTCGGGCATGCCGGCATTCAAAATTTTTTCGCGCAGCTCATGCACTTCCGCCGTTTTGCCTTCTTTATCCCCGAGTTCTTTCTGGATGGCTTTCATTTGTTCCCGCAAATAATATTCTTTTTGCGTCCGCTCCATCGACTTTTTCACTTGCTGGCTGATTTCTTTTTCAAGCTGCAAAATTTCCTGTTCATTTTTGATCAGCCCGATCAGCTTTCGTATTCTTTCTTTTATATCAATCGTTTCGAGAATGTCCTGCTTTTGCGGAAGGCGGAGCGGCAAATGGGATGCGATAATATCGGCCGCCTTGCCCCCGTCTTCCATATCGGAGACCGCCTGGAAGGTTTCACCCGAAATTTTTTTCGACTGGCTGATGTACTGATTGAAAAATTCGAGCATCATGCGCATCAACGCTTCCGTTTCTGCATCCGGCAGAAACCGCTCATCAAATGTTTCGACTTCGACGGAATAGAAGGTGCCTTCATCTTCAAAAGATACAATTTTTGCGCGCCGCACGCCTTCCACGAGCACGCGGATGGTCCCGTTCTGCAGTTTCATCATCTGGTTCACTTTTGTGAGCGTTCCGGTTTGGTATAAATCTTCCTGTTTTGGTTCTTCGATGGAAACGTCTTTTTGTGTCGTCATGAAAACTTCGCTGCCATGCATCATGGCGTTTTCAAGGGCCTGTACAGAGTAGTCCCGGCCGACGTCCAAGTGCAAAACCATCGATGGATACACAAGAATCCCCCGTAAAGGAAGCAAAGGAACTGTGTATGCGGATTGTGTTGTCATCTCAGCACCCCTATCTTGATACGTCTTTTAGGGCTATCCATTAACCCCCTATGAGCGCATTGTCGTTAAAATGTTTCTTTAATGCGATATCCAGGACTTCTTCAAGCTGCCGGACCGGAACGATCGCAATGCCGGTGATTTCCTTGAATGAGGCCTGCATGTTTTCGGCAGGAATGATCACCGTTTTGGCGCCTGCCTGTTTTGCTGCTTTTATTTTGGCATACACGCCGCCGACCGGTTTGACCTTGCCGTGCAGGCTGATTTCCCCTGTCATGGCTGCTGTCTGGTCAACAGGAATTTTATAAATGGCGGAATAAATGCCGCATGCCATCGCAATCCCGGCGGAAGGGCCGTCAACCGGAATCCCGCCCGGAAAATTGACATGGAGGTCATACTGGTCAGCGGGCACACCCATCGTCCGTAAAACGGTAATGACGTTTTCGGCGGAACCTCTCGCCATGCTTTTTCTGCGGACCGATTTCCCTTCGCCGCCGATGCTCTCTTCGTCCACAATCCCGGTAATGTTGACGCTGCCCTTTTCTTTTGCCGGAATGGCCGCCACTTCAATTTCAAGAAGTATCCCTGTGTTCGGCCCGGTTACGGCAAGCCCGTTGACAAGGCCGGCCGCCGGCTGTTCAGGGGCCCTTTTCTCATAGCGCGGCGACAACTGGCTGGCTGTTGCCACCCATTCCAGGTCCTCCTCCCGGATAAAATCCTGTCCTTCCTGGATCGCAAGTCCTGCAGCAATTTGCACCATATTGACCGCTTCCCTGCCGTTTTGGGTATATTGCGCCAAAATGTCCAGGCCGTTTTCGCTGATTGCCATATGGATTTTATCAGCTGCCTTTTTTGCAACCTGTTTAATTTCGCTGCGGTCAAGTTCGCGAAAAAACACTTCCATGCAGCGCGAACGGATGGCCGGCGGAATTTCGTTCGGCGTTCTGGTCGTTGCGCCGATCAGCCGGAAATCCGCAGGCAGCCCGTTTTGGAAAATATCATGGATATGATGCGGAATTTCCCGGTTTTCAGGATTGTAATACGCACTTTCCAAAAAAACTTTCCTGTCTTCCAGTACTTTCAATAATTTATTCATTTGAACCGGGTGCAATTCCCCGATTTCATCAATAAACAGGACGCCGCCGTGGGCAGAGGTGACCGCACCCTGCTTCGGCTGCGGGATGCCGGCCTGCCCCATGGCGCCCGCCCCCTGGTAGATCGGGTCGTGAACGGAACCGATTAAAGGATCGGCAATGCCCCTCTCATCAAAGCGGGCTGTTGTGGCATCCAGTTCAACAAAAACAGCGTCGTGTTGAAAAGGGGATTTCGGATTTTTTTTGGCTTCCTCAAGCACAAGCCGGGCCGCTGCCGTTTTGCCGACACCGGGCGGCCCGTAAATGATACAGTGTTGCGGGTTCGGGCCGCAAAGCGCCGCCCGCAGCGCTTTAATGCCGTCTTCCTGGCCCACAATATCCGCGAACGCTGCCGGGCGGACGCGTTCCGAAAGCGGCACAGATAAAGAAATTTCCCGCAGTTTCCGCAACTGTTCCATTTCTTTTTTCGATTCCCTGTCTATCGTCATTTTTTGTGTTTTTTGGCTTTTTAACAAGTTCCAAAAGTAAAGCCCGATTATGACCCCGAAGAATAACTGGATCAATAAGGCAATCCCCGTCCAATTCATCCTATTCCCTCCAAGCATTTCAGTTGCAGCCTGATCATGCCGCTTCCTTATTTACCTAGTATCTCCGGCTGCCGGAGGGAATAAACGGGGATTTCTGAAAACCGGGAACGGGTAAGTGGAAGAAAAAAGGGCAAGCGCACCGCTCGCCCTTTGCTTCTTTATTCTGCTTCGCTTTTCATTTTGCCGGTGCTGTGCCAATACCGGGAATTTAACCCTGCTGCCGGAGGCCGGTTCCTGCTCAAAAAGGATGTTCACGCCGGATTGCCGGCGGGCAGCCCGGCTCCGTTTTATTTATGCCGATTTTGTCTGGTCGCTGCCTTCAATGACTGTGCCGTCTTTCAGCACAAGCCGCGGGAATTCTTTGTCCAGGACGGATTCTTTTGTGACAATACATTTTTTAATATCTTCCCGGGACGGCAAGTCGAACATCACATCGAGCATAATGCCTTCAATAATGGAACGCAGGCCGCGTGCACCCGTTTTTCTTTCGATCGCTTTTTTCGCGATTTCCTTCAGCGCATCCTGTTCGAATTCCAATTCTACATGGTCGAGTTCCAACATTTTTTTATACTGCTTGACCAGCGCATTTTTCGGTTCGGTCAAAATTTTAATCAATGCCTCTTCGTCCAATTGTTCCAAAGTGGCAATGACCGGAAGGCGGCCGATGAATTCCGGAATCAGCCCGAAAGAAAGCAAATCTTCCGGCAGTACCTGCTTCAGGAGCGATTTTTCATCGAGTTCGTCATTTTTTAAATCGGTGCCGAAACCGATCACTTTTTTGCCGAGGCGGCGTTTAATGATCTGGTCGATGCCGTCAAACGCACCGCCGCAAATAAACAGAATATTGGTTGTGTCAATCTGGATAAATTCCTGGTGCGGATGTTTGCGCCCTCCTTGAGGCGGAACGCTCGCAACCGTGCCTTCCAAAATTTTCAGGAGCGCCTGCTGCACGCCTTCACCGGAAACATCGCGCGTAATCGAAGGGTTTTCCGATTTACGGGCAATTTTATCAATCTCATCAATATAGATGATGCCTTTTTCCGCTTTTTCCACATCATAATCAGCCGCCTGGATCAGCTTTAACAAAATATTTTCGACGTCTTCTCCAACATAGCCGGCTTCCGTCAGCGATGTGGCATCGGCAATCGCAAACGGCACATTCAAAATGCGTGCCAGCGTTTGCGCAAGCAACGTTTTCCCGCTCCCCGTCGGCCCGATTAAACAAATATTGCTTTTTGCCAGCTCTACTTCATCAATTTTGCTGTTGGAATTAATCCGTTTATAATGGTTATATACGGCAACCGCAAGCGATTTTTTCGCCTGTTCCTGGCCGATTACATATTCCGCAAGAATTTCACGGATTTCATGCGGTTTCGGAATGTCTTTGAATTCCACTTCTTCTTCCGTGCCAAATTCCTCTTCAACAATTTCCGTGCACAATTCAATGCATTCATCACATATATACACACCCGGACCAGCGACCAATTTTCGCACCTGGTCCTGCGATTTTCCGCAGAAAGAACATTTTAACTGCTGTTTTTCATCGCTGAATTTGAACATTCCATTCACCCCTTATATTGTACTTCTTCCACTCCATTGGCAGTTCCTGAAATAACAGGGACCCTTCATGACTCCCGCTTACCATTATACAAACCCCTTTTGCTGTGATTTGTATATGGATTGTATCACAAAACTATGGTGGCAGGAAATAAACTGCTTATATCATTCTCCATGCATATGTAAAATTCCTGTCTACTCCAGATTTTCCCAAAAACCAGACAAATATTCTTCTCCATCCTGAAAAATTGCACCGCTAAGTTTCTGGTGCGCTTCTCTTACAGTATAGGCTTCTATGTATTTTTTTTGGCACAGCCCGCAGGTTAGAAAACAAGACACGAGCCAGTGCCGTGCCTTGTATTTCTATTTATATTATGCAACAGTTTTGCTGTTTTGCACAAGAAAATCGATCGCTTTGCGCGCTTTCAGATCGGCTTTGATGCCATCCGTAGAACCGAGCACCCGCCTGATATCTTCAACGGGCATGCCGTACATTTCGGACATGCGTTTCAGTTCTTCATCCACTTCTTCATCGGATACTTCAAGCTTTTCCGCATTGGCAATCGCTTCAAGCGTCAGATTAAAGCGGACGCGTTTTTCCGCATCTTCTTTCATCTGATTGCGGAGCGCTTCTTCATTCTGGCCGGAGAACTGATAGTAAAGTTCAAGGTTCAGCCCCTGGGCACTCAGGTTTTGTTCGAATTCTTGCAGCATGCGGTTCAATTCCGTATTGATCATCGCTTCCGGAATGTCCATTTCCGCATTTTCCGCTGCTTTTTCGACCACTGCATCTTCAACCGCGTGTTTTGCCGCATGTTCTTTCGATTCTTTTAAGTCTTTTTTGATTTTTTCTTTTAATGCATCCAGCGTTTCCACTTCGTCATCCGCATCCTGCGCGAATTCATCGTCCAGTTCAGGCAGGTGTTTCGCTTTGATTTCATGGACTTTTACCTTGAAAACAGCTTTTTTGCCTGCAAGTTCACTAGCATGGTATTCTTCCGGGAAAGTGACTTCGATTTCTTTTTCATCGCCGGTTTTTACGCCTACTAATTGTTCTTCAAAACCCGGGATGAAGTTGCCCGACCCAAGTTCAAGCGAATAGTTTTCCGCAGATCCGCCTTCGAACGCTTCGCCGTCAACGAATCCTTCGAAGTCGATGACAACCGTGTCGCCCATTTCCGCTTCGCCGTCTTCCTTGATCACGAGTTCGGCAAGGCGTTCCTGCAGTTTCTTCAATTCTTCTTCCACGTCTTCGTCCGTTACTTCTGTATCCGGTTTTTCGACTTCAAGGCCTTTGTATTCGCCAAGTTTTACTTCCGGTTTCACGGTAACAGTCGCTTTAAAGATTAACGGTTTGCCTTTTTCCATTTGTTCGACATCAATATTCGGCGTATCGACCGGTTCAATGCCGGTTTCTTCGATCGCTTTTTCGTATTCGCCAGGCACGATCATATCCAGTGCATCCTGGTAAAGAGATTCCACACCGAAACGTTTTTCAAATAAAGGACGCGGGATTTTCCCCTTCCGGAAACCCGGGACATTGATTTGTTTTACTACTTTTTTGAAGGCTTTATCCAGACTTTTATCAACCGTTTCAGCATCTACTTCAACTGTCAGGATCCCCTGGTTTCCTTCAGTTTTTTCCCATTTTGCTGACATACCTTTCCCTCCAACAATCTATAAATAATAATGTAATAATAGGAAATAGACCGGGTCTGTTTCCTGATTCCCTTGTCTATTGCTTTTTTCAAATACGGATTGAAAAAAGACAGTTTACAACCATTTAATTATAACACAGCTTTTTTGTCTTTCAATGATGAGCCTACAGATTCGGCAAAGAAATTTCCTCAAGGCTTTCGAGATAGCGGACGGCCTCAAGCAGCGCATCCAGCTCCACCGAATAGTACATCGCGATTTTATCCAAATACGCTTCCTGCCCGAAAAGCTTCAAGCCCATGCTGTAATAGGCAGCCGCCCACAGCGAGGGATCTTCCGGCTCCGGTTCAAACGGATACAGCAGGAAAAAGTGCCGGTCCAAAACCGTTTTAACCTGGGCAAAAAGTGTCGGATTTTTTTGTTCGAGATCCCTTGACAGCCGCGTAATCAAAAGATTGTACAGCTGCGTTTCAAAAATCGGCAAAAGATGCGCGGGATTTACGGCGCCAGCCTTGCCGAGTTTTTGCACTTCGAATTCATCCGTGATCCCCTGTTCTTTTAAAACATTCAGCAAAAGGGTCTGGATAAACGGATGTTCGTCCGGATCCCGGATATACGCCCGGATTTCATCGAGATACGGGCGTATATTTTCATGCACCAGATGCGAAACCCGCAAGATTTGTTCTTCCTGGTTCCCGGTTTCAAAAAGTTTGCGGCCTGTCTGCCCGGGCTCCTGTTCCGGTTTTGGCATCTGCATCCGCTTTTCACTGAAAGCGAGCAGTTTTTCATAATGGTCCAGCTTGTCCGGCGGGGCTTCTTTTTCTTCCAGCAGGGCATGCAGGGTGCTGCTGATTTCTTCATGTTCACCGAGCTGCACAAGAATCATGAGAAACAGATCGAGAATTTCGAAGTAATCGCCGGTTCCTTCACGAAGCATTTGCCTGCCCTGTTCTTTCGCTCTTTCATAATCGCCGGCTTCATAGAGTGCAATCATGTAGGCGATCCCGATCTCCCCATCGTCATGGTCAAGCCGGCGTGCCTGGCGAAGCAGCGCGGCAGCTTCTTTATATTCTTTTTGGCTGATGGATTCGAGTCCCCGCTCCAAGAGGCGTTCTTTCAGACGGGGGAACGGCACCACATTGCTTTTTCCGTTTTTCATTGTCCATTCCGCCTTTTTTTAGATCGTCACTAGTGTAGCATGAACCGGTTTTTTTGCAAAGGGATTATACTGCCGGGGGGCTTTCCATTATGAAAAAAGCCAAACACAGAAAGCCATAAAGCTTCCGTGTCCGGCTTGCTTATTTCTTATCCGGCCTGATATCGTGAATGTCCTCTTCCTCAGCCATTTCCGTGCCGTAAGCAAGGCGCTGGTTTTGCCTTTTTGCCGTTTTTTCGCCGCTTGGCGCATCATGTTGCAAAAACCTGTGCACGAATACTTCCGCAGCCGAAATCAGGCAGGCGGCAATGATGCTGCCCCATGCAATTTGCAAATAATTGTCAAGCACCACGTTCCCGAAAATCCAGACACTGGCATAAACAAGCAAAAAGTCGACAACTGTTGCTTTCCAGTTCCCGATGCGCGGCAAAAGGAGCACATCCCCGACAACATAAGACACAATTGTTACAAGCAGGCTGAACGATAAAATATCTGTGATCGTCGCATCGAAAAAGAGGTCAAGCGCAACCGCAAAAGCGACGATGCACGTGATAAATTTTGCCAGTAAAACCATTGCATTCCGCATTCCAATTCCTCCCTTAAACAGGCAGTTTTACTTATAGTTTGTCCAAATGAAAAAGGATTGAAACATATTGTGATGATTTAAAAGAAGAAAAAAAGGGTAAAGCTATAACAAGTCTACACATGACGGAGGGATTCGATGAAAAGGTCAACGATGAATCTGATTTCAGGCACTTTGCTTTCCGCCGGGGTAGCCGTGCTGGCCATGGCCGCTTGCAACAAACGGCAAAAAGATTCGGCTGAAACTTGGGAAGACACGGATATGAGAAACAGCAAAAAAATCGACCGGATGGAAAGTGTGGATGCAGACAAAGTGCCGGAAGAAAAAGGACTTACACAGCTGGACTCCACATACCGTTCCGAATGGATCGCAAACGGATTTCCGCAAACCCATAAAGAAATGAAAGAACTGGAAAAAGAAGGGCAAAAATCATAACTGCTCTTTCCGCCATTTTACACAAAAGGCCGGGCAACAAGGGAAAATCCCTACTGCCCGGCCTTTTTGCGGTTATACGCTACGTCCCAGGAGGGATTCGAACCCCCGACCTGCGGCTTAGAAGGCCGATGCTCTATCCTGCTGAGCTACTGGGACATTTTAAAATGGTTTGTTACGAACATATATCATTTTAATCAGCAGGCGGGCAAATGTCAATCATGAATTTGAAAAAAACACGATTTTTTCCTGCAACGGGCGGGTGCAGCAGCAGGCAGCGGTTTCCGCAACCGGATTGGCCCGGCTTCGTACCCGCCTTGCTCTGCAGCCGGAGTTCCCGGCGTCATAGCGAGAATTCCTGGCGTAAATCCTCAAGTTCGCGGTGCTTGTCCGTATAAAAGGAAACTCGGATTGTATTTCCATTTTTCTCTACAACCGCATACGTCCGTTCCGTCCTGCCCCTTGGCATCAAAAGGCTGCCGGGATTCAGGAAGAGAGTATTTTCAATCAGCTCGGCACCGAGAATATGGGAGTGCCCGAAAAAAACAAAATCCGCCCCCACTTCTTTTGCTTTATAAGACAAATTCAACAGGGTCATTTTTACATTATAATGGTGGCCGTGGGTGACAAATATTTTGCTGTCCCCAATTTCTTTCGTGATATCAAGCGGAAATTTCCGCTCATAATCGCAATTGCCGCGCACGGTTAAAAAGTCCCGGATGGCCTCCTCATCCGCACGCAACTCTGAATCGCCGCAATGGATCATCGCGTCCATTTCCCCGCCGTACCGCCGTTTAAGCTCGATCAGCTCTTCCGTAAGTCCGTGGCTGTCACTTGCAATCAGCAGTTTCATTTTTTGCCTTCCTCCCCTAAAATCGAATACAGTGCATCCGAAAGTTTCGCCAGTGCATGGGCACGGTGGCTGATTTTATTTTTTTCTTCGGCAGAAAGCTGGGCAAGCGTTTTTCCGGACGAAAGCATAAAAATGGGATCGTACCCGAATCCGTTCTCTCCGATCCTTTCCCGCGTGATCCTTCCCTGAAGCGTTCCGGAAACCGTAAATGTTTCTTTTCCGGGGCGCGCAACCGCAAGTGCACAATAGAAAGAAGCTGTACGTTTTTCATTCGGTACCCCTTCAAGCTCGGAAAGCACCTTATCGATGTTTGCCTCATCATTTTTCTCTTTCCCTGCGTAGCGTGCAGAATAAACCCCCGGCCTGCCGCCAAGCGCATCGACCATAAGCCCCGAATCATCGGCAATCGCCATCATGCCGTATGCATTGGCCGCCGCTTCCGCTTTTAAAATCGCATTTTCTTCAAACGTTTTCCCCGTTTCCTCTACGTCCGATGCGCCTTCCATATCCAAAAGCGTTTTAACCTCGAGCCCGAACCGGGAAAATAAAGCTGCAAATTCTTTTGCTTTGCCTTTGTTTTTTGTTGCAATTAAAACAGCCGCCAATTTTCTCCCCCTTTACCGGAAATGTAGTATGTATGCACGATACAAATAAGAGGTAGTCTGGCTACCCCTTTTGTCCCATATTCTATAGTATAACAAAAAAACGATGCTAAAAACTACCCGTGTTGACTTTTTCCGGCCTTGTCACCGGTTCTGAAACCGATTTTCCGTCTTCCGTAACAACCTTTGTACTGCCGTCCACTTCGACTGCAACGCTTTTAATCCCTTTTTGCTCTGTCAGCGTCAGGACGAGCGGATCCAGCACTTCGTTTGAGATCATCTTTTTATCGAGGCTCCCTAAAATTTCTTTATTAAAATCAAGCGTCACTTTCCCGTTTGCAATTTCCGGCTGTTTCTTCAGTTTGACATCGTCCATGAATCCGGACACGAGATGGGAACCCGGGGAAGGACCTTTGACCAGTTCTTCAACCGCTGCTGCCACATCGTCCTTGCTGCTGTCCGCAACACGCTTTGTTACCGGCACATAATAGCTTTGTCCCCCTGTTTCCGCCAAATAATAAACGGTGACCGGATGGGTATTTGTAATATCGGCAACATACTTTGTATCTGTATTGATGCCTGCTTCCCTTGTCAAACCGCCCGGGCTTACCGGTGTCCCTGCAACCGGCATCGCCTTCAGTTTTTTGCCGTTCATTTTAAGCGAGACTTTTTGAATGGAGTCGAACTGGGTCAGCGTCCATGTGACCGATTCCAATATTTTTTGTTCATCGTGCGCTTGATAGTCTTTAAAATCCCCCGAAAAATCGACCGTCGCCAAACCGTCTTTCACATCTACCGACAACTGCGTATTCGCAGGAAGCACCGCGCGGAAGCCGTTCGGCAGCAAATTGGAAACCGGGCCGTCCTGCACGAGGTATTCCAGTGCCTGTTTTGCAATGCTTTTGCTTTCAGGCAAGGCGATCGTTTGCGGAACGACATAACCATTTTTGTCAATCAAATACAGTTCTGTCAGCACCTGCCCTTTCTTTGCTGTTGCGGTTTGTTTGGTCCCATCTTTTACAGAAACACTTTGATGCGGATCGATTTTTTCCGGCTGCTTCTCAGGCAGCAGGCTGCAACCCGAGATCCAGATGCCGCATGCCGCAAGCGCCAGGGCAAACTTGCCGGCTGCCTTTATCTTTTTTGCCATCCCTTTCCCCTCCCGAAGACTGTTTGTACTACTATGTATACTGGCTTTCCGCAAATTTAGACCGGACATGCAAAAATTTCCGGGGCAGAATAAAAACGGCACGCTTTTCCATAATAAAAATACAGCTGAACAGGAGGGATTGATTTGGACCAGACACTGGGCGTCCATGAAACGCTTGATATGCACGAAATATTAATGTTTAAAAACATCTGTTTAACAAAATCCGCAACCATGTCGGCCATTGCCGTTTCTATGCGGACTTGGGCTAAGGCAAAACAAAAAACCATCCAATCAGGAGAGCGTCTCCCCCAATTGAATGGTTTCCACACAAGTAATATCCTGTTCAAGCCAGTCTGATGCAAGCGCGGCAAATATTTTGCTCGAGCCGGTGGTGTAAAAGCGGTGCTTCTGCCGCGTGTCTTCCATATTAAAAAGGTCGTGGAAGTAAAGAAGCGTGCTTACTTCGCGCGCGGTTTCCTCCCCGGAACTGATGACCGAAACGCCCGCGCCCATCACGTTTTTGATAATCGGCCCGAGGAGCGGATAATGGGTACACCCGAGAATGACTGTGTCAATGCCGCAATTTTGGATCGGATACAAGGTTTCGGCGACAATTTTTTTGGCAATCGGGCTGTTGTACTGGCCGCTTTCCACAAGCGGGACAAATTTCGGGCAGGCAAGCGCTGTAATCCTGACTTTTTTATTGATGCTTTTTAACGCCCGTTCATACGCCTGGCTTTTAATCGTGCCGACCGTGCCGAGCACGCCGATCCGGAAATTTTTTGTATGTTTTAAAGCGGCCCGCGCGCCGGGATAAATGACGCCGAGAACCGGAATCTTCAGCTCTTCCCTGACTTCGTCCAAAATCACTGCCGTAGCCGTATTGCAGGCGATGACCAGCATTTTAATTTGTTTGTCCATCAGAAAACGGATCATCTGCCAGGTGAATTTTTTGACTTCTTCCACCGGCCGCGGTCCGTACGGGCATCGTGCTGTGTCGCCCACATAATAAATGGTCTCATTCGGAAGCTGGCGCATCATTTCCTTTGCCACGGTCAGGCCGCCAACCCCCGAATCAATCACGCCTATTGGTGCATTCAAACTTCTCGCCTCATTCTGTCTTCATTTCCTGATGCAACTGCAGCAAGTTGCTTTTTAATTTGACCAGCTCATCCGGTGAAAAATGGCTCAGCACACCCTGCAGGTAAGCTTGCCGTTTCCGGATCACTTCGCCGATTAATACCCGCCCTTTTTCCAGTAAATGAATGCGGACAACCCGCCGGTCATGCGGATCTTTTACGCGCCTGACGAGTTCATTTTTTTCCATCCGGTCAATCAGGTCCGTCGTTGTGCTGAAAGCCAGATACATCCGGTTCGACAGTTCCCCGATCGTCATGTCGCCTTCTTCAAAAAGCCATTGAAGCGCCAGAAACTGCGGCGGCGTGATTTTATAATCGCTTAATAATTCACGGCCCTTTTGCTTGACAATGCCGGATATGTAACGCAAATCTTTTTCAATCTGTGCCACAACTTCCGGATCATGTATGTATGGTTGCTGTTCCATGTCCAAAGCGGCCCCTCTCTCAAAAATACGGTGATGACTGTTTTACTATAAGCTATTTTGACCCTTTTCACCCGAAATTTCAAGAAAGAGTTTCACATAGGCTTTCGTTCCATTGCTTTCCAAGTAAAGCTGCGGAAGGAAAAGCGGCCCGGTGCACGGTTGTGAAAACACTGTCCGGGCAAAATTTGCATATTGAATAAGGTTCCGGCCTTCCATTTTTTGTAAAAGAAAACGGCACGCTGCGGTTCCAAGCCAATGGCGCTTGATGGAACGTGCACCGGGTGCGGATACAGGGGAATTTTTCACCCGGCATTTCCTTTATGGGCGAAAAAACATGCGGCAGGCATTCGGCCGGGTAGCCGTCACTCGGTTACGAGATTCGTGATAACGGCACGGCCGCGGTAAATTTTCACCACTGCTGCAGCGCGCCCTTTTGTTGCCGCCTGCTCGATTTCTTTTCCGGCATGCTGGGGCACAAAAAATTTGTCAAGATGATAATCAATATACACTTTTTGATCGCCGTCTTCCCAAGCTTTCCCTTTTAAATATATTCCGCCCCGCGGCTTTTCGGCGGATACAGTTTTCACATGGCAGATGCCTGCCTCATCTTTTTTAGGCAGGGCATACACGGTCAGCTCCCCGCCTTTATGGCGCGCAAAATACTCGATGGCACTGCGGTCCAGGCGGCTTTCCGGCACCGTTTCCGCTTCAAGATTCACCTGTATATAATCGCCCCTGAAGGCATCCGTCGGATCCACCGGCTCCATTTGCAATTTGACCGGTTCCCCGACAGCAACCGTATATAACGGCGGAACAATCATCCCGAGTAAAATGGCAATCGGAACAAATGCAGCAAGCCCTCTTTTCACCAGATCATGCATGGCCGTTTCCCCCTTCTTTCCGCTGCTTTTCAAAATAAAAGCCAAAACCGATAAAAATCAGGCCGCCAATGATGAAAACAATGGATTTCGGCAAAAAGCCGTAGGAAAAGTCAAGGTAAAAACGCAGCACAAAAATGCAGAGAATGAAGATATTGGTAAGGCTGCCGATTTTGATAAAATACAGGACAAGCAAAAAGTACACAACGGAAAATGCTAAATTGAAATGGCTGCCAAAAACCGTGCCTTCCCAAACAGACGAAAAAGTAAGCAGGATGCCCGTCAAGCCGTGAAGCAAATGGCCTTCCAGCCGCATCACTTCTTTGTACGCTTCCTGAACCGGCAATCGCAGCATAACGAAGCCGGCAACAAAGAGAAGCAGGAGGGCAGCCAAATGTCCGTATGCGGGGAAAAACGCATTGAGTTTAAACAGAAATACGGACAGCACAGCAATCGAAAGCGCGTTTACGAAAAACAGCAGCAGCCGGGAAGCAACCATTTTTTCATTTATCCAGTAAAGGAATGCTGCCAAAAGTGCGGTGATGAGAACAGCGAAGTACCCGATGCTGGTATTTTCAGCATCCAAATACAAAAGGAAAAGCACTGTGGCAAAAATGAAGAGCCATTTGTCTTTCAGCACATAGGCCATCGGCAGCGACCCGATCCCCCACCATAAAAATGCCTGGCCGAATGGGCCGCCAAGGTTAAAAATTTGCCCGGTGAGAAAAATGCCTGCCCCGAAAAACAGGACACCGAAAAAGTACAAGCCGCGCGCTGTTTTCGGATGGCTGTTCTCCAATTTAATAGCCGCTCCGTTCACGCCTGCAATCGCAGCAAGGATGATGAGAAATTTGACTGTTTTGCCGAGATAGATCCAATTGCTGGCAATAAAGCTAAAAATGCCGGCCCCGAGCAAAAGGGCCCCGACCGTGACAAGAATGCGGACAAGGCTCACCCCGCGGGAAACCTCATACTGTGCGAGCATCTCGTCCTTTTGCGTACGCGTAATGGTCCCCTTTTCTTCAAAAAAAGCAAGCTCGCTTTTCATCCATGTATAATTTTTCCTGCCAATCTTTCTTTTCATTTTGACTCCCCCTCATTTTGAAAAAAGCGCATACAGAACAAGCAAGACATGGATGATAAATAAAAATAGAATGCACAGTGACGCTTTGTATGACACTCCTTTCCTTGAGAGTAGCCAGATAAGCCACATCACGGCAGGCAGAATGGAAAAACCAGCCCATTTATTTATAAATCCGTCCGGCCGTAAATGTCCGTTAAAATGGATCGGAATGATCGCTGGCGCAAATGCAAACCCGGTCAGGGATACAAGAATGGCAACCAGTATCAAAATAAACAAAAATGCCGGATCCGTCACTTTGAGAAAAAGCCGCATCAACACACATCCTTTCATGCGATTGTACTGTATTTTGGCGGATGTTTTCATGTGGGAAAAGCCGGAAACAAAATGCCGGCAAAGCATCGTCCACCTGTATGTTAAATTGCGATGTTTGCGAATAAATCTATTAATCTCTCCTGAAAATATGCGCCGGCTGGCTTTCATCCTTCTGCTGGTGCCGCATTCATTCGGCATGGGCGTCTGTTTGCAAATTTGGGTGCAGCAGCGTTTGATTTAAAGCCAAATCGTCCAACGTCTTTGGAGAAAACTTCACACTGCCTCATGAGGGCTTTGGAAAAAATTTTAATGCCGTCGTTTGAGATAACAACGCCGTTTGTTTTCGTAAGTCTCGTGATTTTTTATACGGTATCCGGCGTCTGGACGCCCCGCCTTTTACTTACATGATCGATTGTCGGCCGGAGTTTCATTTAAAGGCACCATTGAAAACGATTCCGTGTCGTGAGCTTGTGGCCATTTTACTAAAACCGCCGGCAAATTTCCAGCTTCATCTAAAAATATGAAAAATGTAAAAATCGGAGTCAAAAAGAGTAAACGCTTTATCCGCAGATCCTTCCGTTTCTCTCCCCCCTCTTTAAACCACAAAATCGACTGCAACATTGCAGCCGATTTTGTTTCAAAGCTTTAATTCCCCCATGCGGAGTAATTCAACAACAGCTTGCGAGCGCCCCTTGACTCCCAATTTCTGCATGGCATTGGAAATATGATTTCGAACTGTTTTTTCGCTGATAAACAATTCGCTTGCGATTTCTTTTGTTGTCTTGTCTTGTACTAACAGCTCGAATACTTCTTTTTCTCTTTTTGTCAGCAGCGGTTTATGTGTGAAATCGTTGTCCTTCAACTATGATAACCCTCCTTGCCTTCGCCAGCTCTAAACCGCGGGGATGGGTATTTTGGTTGTCACAATATCTTATGTTTTAGCGCAGCCGGGAGTGACTTGGCGAGGCAAGGAACAGCACAAATCAGCAAAAAAGGGCGGATACCGGAAATCCTTTCTGTGCAAAAGAAGAATGAAGCATTATCCGGCATTGTAAACTGGCAGTTATGGATTCTGTTTATGGCCTGTACGAAGACGGCAAAGCAGGCAAGCAATTGTTGTAAAAAATACCACGTATTGCCGCTCTTTTCTCCGCTCGAATTAATCCCCAACGCACGCACTTAAGTTTATATTATACGGCGGGATGGACTCTTTCGTTCAGTTGCCGGATGAGACATAAGCTTGCGGGTCGGCGAATCTCGCTTTTTCTTCCGCCGTCCACGGTTTTCCTTTTCCGGTTGCGGCCGAAATTTGCACCATTGTCCCGCGCCCGGTAAAACAGATTTCATCCGCTTCATTTTTCGCCATATAGTGCAAGTCAACGGACGAATTGCCGATTTTCGAGACTTTTACATAAATGCGGAGCTTGTCATTGAAAAAAACCTGCTGCAAAAAATCACACTGCAAATCCGCCACGACCGGGATGGATCCGGTGCCTCTTTTTGCCCAGTCGCCCATAAACCCGAGCTGCTGGAGAAATTCAATCCGCGCTTGTTCAAAATAAATAAACGGAACGGTATTGTTCATATGGCCGAACATATCGGTTTCGGAAAAACGGACCGTCACCGGGAGATAAAACGAAAATCCTTCTTCCCAGGCGTCCCAGTCATCAATATAAGAGATATGTTTTTTCAATGGAATGCCTCCTTTTAATGAGTGAACAGCCATTCATTTTTTGTTTGAAAAAGAGCGCCACATCGTACTGTTTCCGCTTTGATGTGGCACTTTCGGCATTAGTCAACCGTATGGTCACTGCCAAAGAATTTTTTAAACATATAAATGGTTGTTTCACGGTTTAACGCTGCGATGGATGTTGTCAGCGGGATACCTTTCGGGCAGGCTTGCACACAGTTTTGCGAGTTGCCACAATTGGCAAGGCCGCCGTCAACCATGATCGCTTCAAGCCGTTCATCACGGTTCATATGGCCGGTCGGGTGCGCATTAAATAACCGTACTTGCGAAAGCGGGGCCGGCCCGATAAAGTTTGAACGGCTGTTGACATTCGGGCAGGCTTCCAAACATACGCCGCACGTCATGCATTTTGCCAGTTCATAAGCCCACTGCCTTTTTTTCTCCGGCATGCGCGGCCCTTCCCCTAAGTCGTAAGTGCCGTCAATCGGAATCCAGGCTTTCACTTTTTTCAGCGAGTCGAACATGCGGCTGCGGTCAATTTGCAAATCTCTTACAACCGGGAAGGTCCGCATCGGGGCAAGGCGGATCGGCTGCTCCAGTTTGTCCACAAGCGCTGAACAAGCCTGGCGCGGCTTGCCGTTAATCACCATGGAACAGGCGCCGCAAACTTCTTCCAAACAGTTCATTTCCCAAACAACAGGTGTTGTTTTTTCCCCTTTGGCATTGACCGGATTCCGGCGGATTTCCATCAGGGCCGAAATGACATTCATATTCGGCCGGTACGGAACTTCAAACGTTTCGTCGTATGGTTCTGATTCCGGATTATCCTGGCGTTGTATGATAAATGTAACGGTTTTTTGTTCACCCATCCTTATTCTCCTCTTTCCTTATGAAATCACCCGGGCAAAAGCCGGAAAAAGTCCGCTTTCGCCCGATCCGAATCAGTGCTTCTTCGTGTAGTCGCGCACGCGCGGCTTGATCAGCGATACATCCACATCTTCATAGCTGAAAACCGGCTCATTGTTCACAGGGTCATAATTTGCCATCGTCGTTTTCAGCCATTCTTCGTCGTTGCGGTCCGGAAAATCAGGTTTATAGTGGGCGCCGCGGCTTTCATTACGGTTCAGGGCGCCGATCGTAATGACGCGCGCCAGCTGCAGCATGTTATACAGCTGCCGTGTAAACGAAGCCGCCTGGTTGCTCCATTTCGATGTATCTACAACATTAATATTTTTCCATCTTTCCATTAATTCCTGAATCTTTTCGTCCGTTTTCTTCAGACGGTCATTGTAACGGACAACCGTCACATTGTCTGTCATCCATTCGCCCAGTTCCTTATGCAGCACATAGGCATTTTCGGTTCCGTCAAGCGACAATATATCGTTCCATTTTTTCTCCTGTTCCTGGACAGCACGTTCAAAGACGGTTGACGGCAGTGCATCCGCGCTCTTTTCAAGCCCGTCGATGTAGTTGACAGCTTCAGGCCCGGCTACCATCCCGCCATAGATGGCAGAAAGCAGGGAGTTTGCCCCTAAGCGGTTCGCGCCGTGCATCGAGTAGTCGCATTCGCCTGCTGCGAACAGCCCCGGAATGCTCGTATGCTGCTTATAGTCCACCCATAATCCGCCCATGGAATAGTGGACGGCCGGGAATACTTTCATCGGCACTTTATGCGGGTCATCGCCGACAAATTTTTCATAGATTTCAATAATCCCGCCCAGTTTAACGTCCAGTTCATGCGGATCTTTGTGCGACAAATCGAGATAGACCATGTTCTCGCCGTTAATTCCGAGTTTCAAGTCCACGCAGACATGGAAAATTTCACGGGTTGCAATATCGCGCGGCACGAGGTTCCCGTATGCCGGATATTTTTCTTCCAGGAAATACCACGGTTTGCCGTCTTTGTACGTCCAGATGCGCCCGCCTTCCCCGCGTGCGGATTCACTCATCAGCCGCAGTTTGTCATCACCCGGGATAGCAGTCGGGTGGATCTGGATAAATTCGCCGTTCGCATACGTTGCGCCCTGCTGGTATACAATAGAAGCCGCCGAGCCAGTATTGATCATCGAGTTGGTCGACTTCCCGAAAATAATGCCAAGGCCGCCTGATGCCATAATGACAGCATCCGCAGGAAAAGCTTTGATTTCCATTGTGGTCAGGTTTTGCGAAACAATGCCGCGGCAGATGCCTTCATCGTCTTTGATAATGCCGAGAAATTCCCAGCCTTCGTATTTCGTGACAAGCCCGTCCACTTCATGGCGCCTTACCTGTTCATCCAATGCGTATAAAAGCTGCTGGCCGGTTGTCGCGCCTGCAAATGCTGTGCGGTGGTGCTGGGTACCGCCGAAACGCCTGAAGTCCAAAAGCCCTTCCGGCGTGCGGTTGAACATGACACCCATCCGGTCAAATAAGTGGATAATCCCCGGCGCCGCTTCGCACATCGCTTTTACCGGCGGCTGGTTGGCAAGGAAGTCGCCCCCGTATACCGTATCGTCAAAGTGGATCCATGGCGAATCCCCTTCCCCTTTTGTATTGACAGCGCCGTTAATGCCGCCCTGTGCGCAAACAGAGTGCGACCTTTTTACCGGCACTAAAGAAAACAGATCAACCTGCCGGCCTGCTTCTGCAATTTTTACAGTCGCCATCAAACCGGCAAGCCCTCCGCCGACAACAATGATTTTGCCATTAGCCAACTTGATTCACTCCCTTTTCATACTTGATGCCTCTTACAAACCAGTAAACTGCTATTTTTCGAATCTTTTCATTATGCAAATGCTAATAAAGCCCTGACGCCGACAACGGAAAGCAGCACAAAGACCACGATCATCACATATGTGGAAATTTGCTGTGACCGGCGTGACTGTGTAATGCCCCAGCTGACCAGGAACGACCAGAGACCGTTGGCAAAGTGGAAAATGGCAGCCACTGTCCCAATTATGTACCAGGCGAGCATCCAACGATTTGCTAAAAGATTTGCCATCAGATCAAAATTCAATTCCTTGCCAAGCGCCATTTGAATGCGTGTTTCATAGATGTGAAATACGAGAAAGATCAGGACCAGCACACCGCTGATTCTTTGCAATAGGTACATCCAGTTCCGGAAGTAGCCCATCGTGCCGACATTGCTCGATGCCGTAAACGAAATGTATAAGCCGTAAATTGCATGGAACAGAAGCGGCAGATAAATGAATACTACTTCCACAAAAAGCAGGAACGGCAGGTTTTCCATAAAACCGGCTGCTTTATTGAAGGCAGCAGCACCGTTTACCGCATAGTGGTTTACGGTCAAGTGGATGACTAAAAATAAGCCGATGGGTACAACACCCAGCAAAGAATGCAGTTTGCGGTTATAAAACTCTCGATTTCCAGCCACATTGTATCCCCCTTTGTAGTGTGAATTTATGCAAAGAAGACAAATTTTGCATAGCTTCCTCCCGCATAAATATTTTATAACAATTATGTGACAGTTTTATTGTACTCCCGACAAATGGGCACGTCAAGGAAACGCATTCATGAATTTGCGCTGAAAATGCCGTTTATTTGTCATATTTGTCAGTCTTTCTTCCATTTTTTTAAAATTTTTTCAGTATAGCTCTTTTGCCATATGCTTTTGCATAAAAAAGGAATTTTTATCCAAGGCTTGTCTTTTTTCATCGGATTTTACCGCAACCGGTACCACTTCCCCGTATAACGCGGAAACCGGCGGAAAAAGTTCCCTTTATTTTTGTGTATACTTAAAAAATGCTTTTAAGTCCGGTTTTATTTTGTATATAATATAGCATATAGAAAGAGGGGAATTGCGTGAAATCTTCTGGCGGAAATGAACAAACCGTTGCGGAACAGCTGATGGTGCCCGCATTCGGATATGAGCTGTTGCGCAATATATTAATTCCGGATATACTCGGCAAGGAAACGCCGGATATTCTGTACTGGGCGGGAAAACATTTGGCAAGAAAATTCCAGTTGCTTACCTATGAAGAAATAGTTTCTTTTTTCAAAGAGGCCGGCTGGGGAACGTTGTCAATCAAAAAAGAAGAGAAATATCATATTGAATTTGAGTTATCCGGGCCGATGATTGAACGGCAGCTGGATATGGGCGCAGGCGCAGAACCGACATTCAAGCTTGAAGCCGGGTTTTTGGCCGAGCAGTACCAGATGCAGAAAAAACTGATCACGGAAGCTGTGGAAGAAGTTGCGAAAAAGGCAAAAAAAATCCGGATCACCGTGCAGTGGGATGCGAAAGACCCGGCCGAGGAATAAATATGAAAAAGCAGGGGGCTCCCCTGCTTTTTCATATTTTCATATATTTTGTTCCACTGCATCCAGTTCAAATGCTTCATGCAGGCACCGGGCGGCCCGGACCATTTCTTTTGCATCGACAACGGTGGATACTTTGATCTCGGACGTGCTGATCATTTTAATCGCAATGCCGTGGTCGGCCAGAACCTGGAACATTTTTGCCGCAACGCCTGGGTTGGAAACCATGCCCGAGCCGATGATGGACACTTTTGCGAGGCCGGTTTCCGTTTCAAAATGGTCGATGCTGAGGGCTTCTTTCCCGGCTTCCAAAAGATCGGCCGTTTCTTTTAGATCTTTATCTTTTATCGAAAATGATAAATATGTTTTATGGTCCGCCGTCCGGTTCTGGATGATGATATCGACATCAATATGGTGTTCCGCCAGTGTCGTGAATATATCCGGCAAATTCCGGAAGCCGTTTTCCAGCCCGAAAATGGTTACCCTTGTAATGCCGTCTTCAAATGCAACGCCGCGGACAATTAAATTTTTTTCCACCGAAACTTCCTCCTCTATTAACGTGCCTTCCTCCCTTTCAAGGCTCGAACAAACGATCAGCGGCACAGCCGCATTTTTGGCAAACTCCACCGCCCTTGCATGCAGGACGCCCGCCCCGAGGCTCGCCAGTTCAAGCATCTCATCGTAGGATACAGCCTTAAGCTTCCGGGCAGTCGGAATATAGCGCGGGTCGGACGTAAACACGCCGGTTACATCCGTGTAGATCAGGCAGCGGTCGGCATGAAGCGCTGCTGCAAGCGCCACCGCCGTTGTATCCGAGCCGCCCCTGCCGAGCGTCGCAATTTCGCCTTCCGGGGTAATGCCCTGAAACCCGGCGACAACGACAATTTGCCCGGCTGCCAGACGGGATTTGATTTTTTCGGTCCGGATTTCCGTGATCCGGGCGTTTCCGTGCACGGGTTCCGTTATAATGCCGGCCTGCCAACCGGTATAAGAAACGGCATCGTAGCCGCGATCGATCAGTGCCATGGCGACAAGCGAAATCGTCACCTGTTCGCCGGTTGAAAGCAGCATATCCATTTCGCGTTTTGCAGGATACGCCGAAAGTTCATTTGCAAGCCCGACAAGCTGGTCCGTTGTTTTGCCCATCGCGGAGACAACGACGACAACATCATGGCCTTTTTCCTTTTCTTCAATAATCCGGTCGACCGTATTCCGGATCCTTTCCACATTTCCAACCGAAGTTCCCCCGAATTTCTGAACAATGATTCCCAATAACTCCGCCACCTTCTGCAGTTTATAAGTAAGATGAGGCTGTCAGATTGAAAGCAAAGCAACTTGGCGCCCATTTAAAAAAAGCAATGAGAACGGATATCTCATCGCTTTTGCATACGCGGGTACGCAGTTATTCCTGTGAGATAGCGCTCCAAGACATTCCATCCTGACAGTTCCGGACTTCTTCAGTACAGAACCAGCAAAAACGGCATTGAGGCCATTTCCACTTCGGCAAAACTTCCTTTCAGGAACGATCCCGGAAGCCCAATCTTCTCCCGTTCCTTACTCTTAAGTTTTGCGCCTCTATCATGTAACGGCTTTGCCGGACGCCGGGATAGCCGCTCCCGAAAGTCTGAAACAAAGCCTGCCATATGAAATTATCATGATTATACCATATACGGAAAAACCCTGCCAGGTTATTCTTGTAAGAGCTTTTTGCGATGTTAACAATTTTTCTTTCAATGCAAATAGAACACCACCAGAAATATAATATTGTCAGATAAATATATGCCCATTTTCACTATAAAGTCAATTTTACACGCTTAAAAAATGTACTGTTATCAGATAATTGTTGAAAAAATATAGAAATGTATCTAAAAAAAGGCGCACGAATCCAATGATCCACAAGTGCTTTTTTTGAAATTGATTTCCTTTATGTGGATAAGTTAAGAAACGAGGCTTCTCATTTTTTCAGCCTGGTTCTCTTTGATCCGGCCTAAGGCCATGGCTAACATGACACAGAGTGCCAGTCCACAACGCAGCTTCATTTTAGCCATTCCCCGAATTGTATGAAGTTCAAAGCCGAAAGAAGTATCAAGCCGGCTGTTCA
>Ga0207807_1000005_pt1 | contig 96302 bp, 82 predicted proteins | sample HigsolmetaGSP15D_FD_184843 | JGI IMG/M metagenome (GOLD analysis project Ga0207807, IMG submission 184843) | High solid enriched microbial communities from the Joint BioEnergy Institute, USA - SP1-5-D (SPAdes) | ecosystem: Engineered > Bioreactor > SSF (Solid state fermentation) > Aerobic >... | reverse complement strand
CACTCCTCGATTAATTGGGATTCAACACTTCAATTATACCGAGTTTTGAGTGTTCATGCTTTTATTTTTGCTTTAAACCCTTGTAGAACAAGGGGTGAGAATGGTTTTTGGTGTTTCAAGTTTTAGTCAATAATGAAAAAAACAACATAAACAGTCTAAAACAAAGGTTTGAATTCTGTCCTATTTAGACATATAATGAGGAAGTGTCGGGATAAATGTTGAATGCCCGTATGAGACGTGTATTGTGTTCAATTGGCCGTGTTTTTGTGAGGAGTTTACGTATGAAAAAGACTTTGAAAAACATCGCACAGCAAATTTACTTTCTGGCCATGCTGGTGATCGGGAAATTGCCCGCCAAAAAGAACGTGATTATGTTTGAGAGCTTTCAGGGCAAGCAGTACAGCGATAATCCACGGGCGATATATGAATATATCAAAGCGCATTACCCGGGCTATACTTGTTACTGGAGCGCACACAAAAACTTCTTACATAACTTCCAAAATAAAGACGTCCGCTATATTAAAAGGCTATCTCCTTACTGGGTATATATGATGGCTAGGGCCCGTTACTGGGTGACCAACAGCCGGATGCCTTTATGGATTCCGAAGCCGAAACATACCGTGTATCTTCAAACATGGCACGGGACGCCTTTGAAAAAACTTGCAAATGATATGGAAGAAGTGCATATTCCGGGAACTACGGCTGAACAGTATAAAAAAGATTTTTTGAAAGAGGCGGGGAAGTGGGATTTCTTAATTTCGCCCAATGCCTATTCAACAGCCATTTTCCGGAGCGCTTTTCAATTCCGCCAGGCGATACTTGAAACCGGGTATCCGCGTAATGATATTTTAGCCGCCCAAAACAACCGTGCATCTATTAAGTCATTAAAAAGCAAACTGGGGCTTCCGGCTGATAAGAAAGTGATTCTTTATGCCCCTACCTGGCGGGATAACCAAATTCATGAAACCGGGAAGTACCGGTTTGAATTAAAACTTGATTTAGATCAGTTGCAGCATCATCTGAGCCATGATTATATCTTAATTTTACGGATGCATTATTTGGTTGCGGAACAATTGGATTTAGCACCTTATCAAGGTTTTGCCTATGATTTTTCCAATTATGAAGATATCGCGCAGCTTTATTTAATTTCTGATTTGCTGATCACGGATTATTCATCCGTATTTTTTGATTATGCCATTTTAAAACGGCCGATGCTTTTCTTCGTATACGATATTGAAGAATACCGAGACCATTTGCGCGGTTTTTATTTTGATTTTGAAAAAGAGGTACCGGGCCCGCTTGTTACAACGACCGCACAGGTGATTGATGAAGTGAAGAAGATGGATGCCGCGGGATATAAACTGCCGGATTCATTTGATGCTTTTTATCAGAAATTCTGTTATTTAGAATGTGGAGAATCAGCACGGCGCGTTGTTGAAAGGGTATTTGCAGAAAGGAAAGAGTTATGAAATCTGCCATTACTGTCTTAAAAGAGCAATTCAACAGTTTTTATTTAATTATCCGCCTTTCCTTATATGAGGTAAGGAGTGAAAACAGGAATAATTATTTGGGCATCCTTTGGGAAGTCATAAATCCGATGATCCAGCTTGCGATTTACTGGTTTGTTTTCGGTTTTGGTTTAAGAGGCGGGCATCCGCGGCCGGGTTATATTCCATGGCTGTTTGCAGGGTCGTCTATTTGGTTTTTTATCAGCCCGGCTGTTTTGCAAGGATCCCGTTCCATTTATTCCCGGATCCGAATGGTTGCAAAAATGAATTTTCCATTAAGCGCCATTCCGAGTTATGTCATTATGTCAAAATTTTATCAGCACTTGCTGCTGCTTGCGATTGTGATCATTATCCTTCAATTTCAAGGTTATCCGGTTTCCGTCTATTACCTTGAGCTGCCATATTATTTGGTTTGCACGTTTGTATTTACATTTTCTTTATCTTTGATTACATCTACGCTGGCAACAATTGTACGGGACGTGCAAAACATTGTACAGGCGATTATGCGGATGATGATTTATATTTTGCCTGTTCTTTGGGACCCATCCGCAAGATTGCATGGCCCGATTGAATTGATTTTAAAGTTAAACCCGTACTACTACATTGTCGAAGGGTACCGCTCTGCATTGCTCGGAAATATGGGATGGTATCTAGTTGAGCATTTGCATTACACGATTTATTTCTGGGCTGTTACCTTCCTCGTCTTTATGATTGGCGCGGCTCTGCATATCAAATTTAGAAACAGTTTTGTCGACTTCTTATAAGGGTTTTCCCAAAAAATGGCCATTTCCGGTTGACTGCGAAATGGCCCGGATGGCGCGGAACAGACATAAAAAACCGCACTCCCTGACAACAGGGAGTGCGGTTTTTTTATCTTATTCATGCAAACATCTGTAGAATGTTTCCATGGCGGCTTTGTTATACGCCTGATAATGAAATTTTTCAAATTCCGGATGCTGGTGGGTGATCATGGCTTCCAACCCTGATTTTAACCCGTTAATGCTGTCTTCCACAAGCAGCCCGTATTTGCCGTCTTCAAGAACAGTACGATTTGCGACAATATCTGTTGCCACGATTTTCATGCCGAGCGTTAGCGCTTCAAGCAGCACCATCGGCTGGCCCTCATAATGTGATGACAGGACAAAGCAATCGCATTTTTTCATAAAAGGAAAAGGATTATCAAGCTGGCCCATTAGGAAAACAGAATCGCTTACGCCAAGTTCCAGAATCAGCGCCTGCAACTCGGTTTTTAAAGGCCCCTGCCCGAGAATATAGAGTTTGCTTTTCGGATGGTTTTTATGAAAATCGGCAAACGCTGAAATTAAATTGGCCTGCGCTTTTTCCGGAGAAAGCCTGCCCATGTTGACAAAATTGTAATGGCTGCTGTCCGGTTCGGGGACATACTGGCCATTTACTTCGTATCCGTAAGCACGCTCTACAAAGACGTTCCGCATGTTGACCCAGCCAATTTCAGACCCGTCCGCCTGCAGGATGCGGCCATAAGTCCCGGACGGGGTGGTCACTTCCCTGTCTATTGTAAAGGTTGCATCTCCCTTCAGCATATCGGGAAGGGCCATTTTTTCCGCGCCTTCCATCCCATATGGTTTGGACCAGATTACCGCATTTTTCTCATCCGGCAATACCCTGGCGATTTTTAAAACTTCAATGTCAGAGACGACAGTTGAGCGTTTCAACGGGCTTAATGCGCTTGTATGAATCCAGCCGATTTTATTGTTTTTTAAATAAATGAGAGCGTAAACGCCCTGTTTTGTTTTTGCCAATTTCTTTACAGTTACAATCGCATCTTTATAGTTCGAAGCTTCTTCTATCATCCTGGCCTTATAATTCGGATACGGCTTGTCCCATATCGGTTCATTCGCTGAACCGGCCACTTTATAATATTTAGGCTTGCGGAGGTCAATTAGCCTGCGTGTCCGGCCGTCAAGATGGTTTAAAAACTCTCTTTTACTGTAATTTAGCGTTTGAATCAACTTTCTTAAAACAAGTATCTTGACCTTGCTGAAAATCCCCGTTTCCGGTCCAATCGTACACCGTCTAAAAATTGCAAGGCCTTTTTTATTAATCCATCCGATCGTTTCTTTCTTTACAGAGAACCGGTAATAAGTTGAATGTTGTGTCTTGATTACCTGATCAATGGAAATCACGCAGTTTTTAAAATCAGAACTTGAAGTAATTTTTCTTGCTCCAGGTAATTTAAAAGGTTTACTCCATATCGCAATATTATTTGTTTCAATTATCCGTGCAAGCTTATTTACTTTTTTCTCTGCAATTATACTGTCAGGAAGAAGGGTTACTGCCTTTTTATGAATCCAACCAATTTCTTTGCCTTCGTAATGGAATCGGTAATACAATGCGTGTTTCACTGTTGATTTGGCTGTAATTAAAACCTCGGCATCCGCCATATCATTGGACAAAGATACTTGTGTTGCGCCTTCAACGGAAGGAAGCACCCGCCAGACCGAAAAATCATTAACGTTGCTGAGGAGCGCCCGTGCCTTAAACTTGGTAATTTTAGGCTCATCCGATTTTTCTTCTTCTACATAAAGAATTCTGTCCGGATTAATGGAATTCAGGACGTAATCAAATTGATTATCATTTGCATACCGGCTTAAATTTTTCCGGTTGACTTCCATTGTCCCTTTGGAGACGCTGACCAGCTTATCAAATCTGTAATACAGCGTAAACAAGCCTCTCAGGTTGATTCTGTGCGGGTGTTTCCCGTTGATTTCGCGTTCACTGTCTGAAAGCAGGTCGTTATGCATAAAGCAGATTTTTCTTTTCGCATCTGCAACGACCAGATACTTTGCCCAATAGTAACTGTATCCGCTGAAATCGATAATATAATCAAAATGGCTGTTACCAAACAATCTCGTATGTTCCCTGATGTAAGCATGTTCTGGAAAAATCTTTTTCCCGAGATTCCCACGTATGCCCCGGTTATATGTATATCTATCACGGTATACTTCGAATATGCGGTAAAGCGGTACGCCCGGTTTAAAGATCAGGCGCACATTTTTATTGATTTTGTAAATATTATTCAGGACTTCTTTCGATTTTGGCTCACCGGTAAAACAGCTGACATCGTATTTTTCAAAGTCAATGTTGTTCATTAAGTTCAGGAAGGAGGTAGTAATCCCGTTATTCCGCATGCCCCCCGGATAAATCAGTATCCGTTCCTTTTTAACCGGCACTGCATTGACAATATGAAGGGGCAAAGGAGCTCGGTCGAAAATATACTGTACAATCCTTTCCGTCACTTTTCCGTCTTCATGGTTGGTAAAACGGCTGCGGAGGTTTTGGTAATTTAAAGCATATTTTTGGGATACCGTTTCGATGTTTTGAATGGCTTCAATCAATTGCTCGACGCTAAACAAGAGCGGGCCGGGCAAATCTTCATTTTTGAGATATTGTCCTCTTTCCTCGCTGTATACATCGTAATCCCATGTATAAAATAATATGGGTTTTCCTGTGACCAGGTAATCGAAAAAGATGCTAGAGTAATCCGTAATTAAAAGATCTGTTGCAGCAAGCAGTTCATTCGTGTCCATATAGTCAGGAACAAGCCGGCTTTGCAATTCAGGATATTTGGCTGCCTGCGGGTATAAAAACGGATGGACTTTTACGAAAACATTGTATTCATTTCCTGCCTCTTTTTCGACTCTGTCCATGTCAGAGATGATTTGCATCACATCGTTATTGGCCTTTGAAACACTTTTTCCTTTCCACGTCGGCGCGTAAAGGAGGTTCTTTTTATTGAAATCAACGGTTAATCCGGCGTCTTTTAACGCATTTTTTATGGTATCCGGATTTGTATGGAAGGTTAAATCAATTCTCGGATACCCTTCTTCGATAATTTTTCCGTCATACAGCCCTTCAAGCTTATAACTGTCCAGATACATTTTGGTCGTATGTTCATTCGGGCTCAACAAATAGTCGGCACTCAGGAAATTTCTTAGCACGTTTTGCGACTGGGCCGGATTGCCCGGAATGTCAAAGCCCATGCTTTTCAATGGCGTGCCGTGCCACGTATTGATATAAACCTGACCTTTTTTCGGAGCGTAAAAAGATTGGAATGTTGAATTATTAATTAAATATGCACATGAGGCCAATTCCTTTAAATATTCCCTGGAATTACGCTGCACAAATTTAACGTTTGGATATTTTTTGTATTTGTCTATAACCGGCTGGAGCGATTGAAAATCCTGGATTGACCAAATATGGTTGTAATGTTGATAAGCGGGATTGTCAACCATATATTTAAAAATCGCATAAGGGCTGTCTGTCATACTTTTTCCGTCGCGGCTTTCGTAAAGAATGGTGTTTGGTTTTATCCGCAACTGGTCATAAAATTTTGCATATTGATTTGCGCGCCGGTGGTTATCTTTTATGAGATATCGTATAATTGGCCCTGCTATAAACCTTAATCCTCGTTTTAAATCACTTTTGTTCAACTGACGATGTCTCCTTTCAAAGAGATCTTCTGCAGCAAGTAGAACAATGCTCCCCTTAAAATTTTATACCATATATATATTTATTTCCAAACGTACGTGAAAATTAATGGGGATTCATCAAAAAAGTATTCACCAAATTCTTTTCAAATAAAAATTTATACAGAAAAATAGCCCGGTGTTAGGATATCATTTCCCGGGCATATAACATGATTTATGATTTAAACATTACATTAAATATTTGCTCACTTGCGTTTCCTTTATCATACTGATTAAATATCTTCCTGAACGCATCAAGTTTCTCTCCATATTTCGATCGAAATTCTTTTAAGTCTAGAATTTCATCAATTAATTCATCATTTGTTAAACATACGGGTCCTGGAGCTTTTTCAATTAAGTCGAAATACATTCCCCTCAGGTTGTCTCGATACATCTCCAGGTCATATGTGAAAAAGATCATCGGGCGGTTTAAAATCGCATAATCAAACATAACAGAAGAATAATCTGTAATTAAAACATCAGATATTAAATATAAGTCGCGTATATCATTATAATTAGACAGATCGTATAAGAAACCCTTAACTTCTTCCTCGTCAGGTAAATTTACTGCGTTTGCAACATAATGATGGAATTTTACCAGAAGAACATATTCTTCGCTCAATTGTTCTTTAAGCCGCAAAATATCCAATTCCAATTTAAATTTATTTCGAACCCTCCAGGTTGGTGCATAGAAGATGACTTTTTTGTCTGAAGGTATCCCAAGCGTGCTTTTTATCTCAGCAATTCTTTCCGGCGTATTCTCATTAAACAGCTTATCATTTCTCGGATATCCGGAATTTAAAACTTTGGCACGGTGTGCAAAAGCTTTTTCAGCAATTTTTGCTACATAGTCACTTGGAACACATAAATAATCCCATCTTCTGTTTTTCTCTAAAAACTTTTCCATCTTTTTCCCAGGTTTTATTTCCCCTGGTGCATCAAGGCCCAAAGTTTTTAATGGGGTTCCATGCATAGTCTGCAATTCTACTACACCTTTTCGCTTTTGGTAAAAATCAGGGAAGTTAACATTATTTACAAAATACTTGGCTCTTGCCATGTAATAAAAATATTTTAGAGAATGCATTCGGACCTTTTTCCCTTTTCCTTCTATATGCGTCAGAGGATTTTTTAGACTCCATACGGTCTCAAATTCCGGATAATGTTTGTCGATATATTCATATAATGCTCTTGGATTACATTCGTAATTTTTACCCCAATAACTTTCAAATATAATGGTTTTCTTTTTCAAAGGCAAGAGTCTTGCGAGCGGATAAAATATAGTTCGAAGTGCTTCTCTACGAAGCGCCCCCTTATCAAACCAACTCCATGTCGGTTTAATACTTAAACTTAGCGTACTATCCGTATTAAACTGATAAACCTTACGATCAATTATTGCAGATTCAGTTTTTTTGACTTTATCTGTATAAATGACGAATTGCTCAGGCAGTGGCTCTTTATCCTGAATGATTTTCAAATCAAATTTATCATGAATAAAGGTAGTTTCATTAAAGTCTTTGAACAGGTCAATATCAACTTGTAATGAAAAACTGTTCTCCTCATTTTTGCTCCAACTGGCAATAAAATTATGACGCTCGCTGTTATCTTTGGATGCAAACTGTATTTTAATTCCACTTATGGGTTCTTTCCAATGGATAGGCGGGGCAATGGATAAGGAAACGTGGCCGTCCAATAGCGTGATTTTTTGTAAATGCCCCCCATATTCCCGCGCTGAAAGGGTGAAGGAACCATCATAATTTGCGTGCGTTTTTAGTTCTGCATAACCAAGATCCATTGGTTTAAATATATTTTCTTTCTTTTTCAATAACGGCCGTTCCGTATCCCCGCTTAAAATCAAAGCCTTCCACTTATGTCCATATTTTTCCTCAGCTTGTAATGCTTCTACAGGAATATTGCAAGTGAAGTTACCTTGTTCAAAATAGACAGGATAATTTTGTTTTTCTCCAGTACGCATGTTTCTTAGTATAAGCTCTTCTGGTTTCACTCCATCAGCAATGCAAGTTAAATGGATGAACCGGTTATCTACTTTAACGTCTGTCACTTGGCACTCTATTTTTTTCTTATGGATAATAAAATCCCATGCTCCATTATAATGTGCGTACATAATGGTGGTTTCATTATTTGTATACCTTGGTCTTGGATTTTTACCCTTTGCTGGCGAACCAACCCGGAATTCTCTTCTAATACCACCAGCAGTTAAAACTGTTTGTACAAAATATTGCCCTTCGGGCAGATCATTAAAAGGCGCCACATTAAAATTGATAGATAATTCAAAACCAGACCAGTCATAGTTAAACACTCTTTTTAGAGGACGAAATTTTTGATTGGCAGGTACACCGAATTTATAGGTACTGTTAGGGCGTTTAAAAATTTTTGCATCCTGAATAGGCAAGCGCTCATCCGTTTCTTCATTGCATAAAAAGAATTCCATTGTAACATCTTTTTTACGCGGGATATCAATTTTTTCAATAAAACAGTACCCTTTAATTTTTAATGTCATGTCTTCCCACTGTGATTTGACCGTTCTTCGTTTCACTTTAAGATTATCATCAATTAACAAATAAGACTCAGGAACTAAATCTTTGTAAGGATAGTTGATATAATAGTGCCCATTCTTTTTTATTAATTTACATTTTTTTAATTCACCGCTTTGTTGAAGTCTTAGTAAGTCCAGAAGTTTTGTAACATCTTTCTGTTTTACAAAATAATATTTCATTCGGTCTACAGGCCATAATTTGCTTATACTGATTTCATGCACAGACTCCAAATAGCGTGAAACTTCATCTATATACTTTGAAATAAATGTATCGTCAGCCTCAGTCAGTTTATTTAAATAAACTTTCAAATCAATATTTAGGATTTTAAAGTCCTTTTCTTCTTTCAGTTCTCCTTCTATATGTTTTTTTTCAAAAAATTGGTTGAGCATTTCCACTGCCTTGAATCGGTCAGTTAAATTATTTATATCTGTTCTGCTCTGTGTTATAGACTGATCTCCCAGATCTCTTGATCTCCAGTAGTAAATGATGTCATCCAAAACATCTACAGAATTCGCTAAATAGTGAGCGGGGAACGTAAGGGGAATATCTTCATAAAGCATTCCCTCAGGAAATTTGAGATTATTGTTAATCCAAAATGATCTCCGGTATAATTTGTTCCAAGCCGTTGTATCGTATATCAGTTCATGATCCCTGGTAATATGAGCTTTTAACTTCGTTTTTAAGAAAACTTTCTGATGCAGTGAAGAAGCATATCGTTTTTGTGAATTAAACCGCATAACATTTCCTATGACCATGTCAGAATCCGTCTGTTTAACAGTTCTGTACATTTTTTCATAAGCTTCTTTGTCCACTACATCATCTGAATCAACAAAAGCAATATACTCCCCTCGCGAACGCTCAACTCCATAATTGCGTGCCTGTCCTAAACCTCCATTGGGTTTATCGTACGCAAAAAAATTATTATATTGTTCAGCATAGCGGTGCATAATTTTTCCACTGTTATCTGTCGAACCATCATTCACCATGATGACTTCAATGTCCGTAAAAGTTTGTTGAACGAGGGAGTCTAAACATTCTTCCAGATATTGCTGTACATTGTAAATTGGAACTATTACACTGATTTTTGGCGCATCCATAGAATAAAAAACCTCTTTCTGTATTGTATCTTTCCGAATGAGGGATATATTATATTCTTTTAAGATAAATAAAATTTTCACAAAAAATCGGATCGGACGAAAAACACAATCCATCCGTAATTATAATCGAAATGCCATCAAATCTGCAACAACGTTATTTTTCCAGCCGGCAGCCCATTTTCACGACAGATAAACGACCTGTGAACTAACCTCATATTACATTACCAAACTCTTTTAACTCCTGACAAAAGAGGTGGTCAAATTCCGCTTTCAAACTATACGGAACTATTTTATCCTGAAGGAAGATTCTCTGTCTAAATTTATCCTCCTGAGAATAAACATTTAATGACCGAGAACCCTTCCGTTTTTTCATTCTATTATCTGGATAAATTTCCAACCATGCCAGCCGTATATTAAATGTACTGCTTTTCTCTCCTTATAAAATGCCAGTTAAATACTATCTTTAGATACTTCACTTTTTATTGTAAACTTAATGCTCCATGCATAAACAGCAAGCATCAAAACAGAAAGTAATAATAGCACGCAATAAACGCTGCTTTTCATATAAGGGCTATTAACAATTTTGAATACCGAAAATACCAAATCTGTTTTAGGTACTAATCTACCATTTTGATAAAAGTAACCTTCATTATACATTTCTACTGGTTCAAATTTAGTTCCAAGCCCGTTTACATATATTAACAGGTTGGAATTTTGGCTGCCATTCAACCATTCAATCCGTAACTTATAACATTTATTTTCACCCGGTAACTTCTTCTTCAGAACAAAATTCGTGGTATTTCTAAATGTCTCACTGTAAACCGTTTTCTCTTTATCCCCATTTTTAACTATAACAGATAATTGGTAATTAGCATTCCCCAAAAATTGGACAGGTTTAAAGTAAATGTTATTAAATGACTTTTTTGCTACAAAGGTTTGTATAGCAATATGCTGGGAATCAACTTTGGCATAGTGGTTTCCATTAATCCAATTCTGCTTTACAACATAATCTTGATAAGCCTGTTTAGTTTGTGTAAGATTTTTATAATTCATTGTTCCACAGACAACTATATAACAAGGAACCACAATTGTTAGCATCGGCAAATTATTACTCATACTTTACACTCCTATTAGTGAAGACAAAATTTCCAACTATATAATATGAAAGATACATTGCCTCTCTGTTGCCTATTGAGAAAAATAGTAAACATGCAAAAGCCATATTAAAAATATCAAAGATACTTTTATCTGGAAATTCCTGCCCTCTACGTAAAAAATAAAAACTCAGCCACATCCCGGCCTGAATTCCAGTTTAAACAGATATCCCAAACAGGTGAGCTCCGGCCATATTCGCCCGCTTCTCATACTCCCGCAAACTCATCCATACATTCTTCCCTTTTTTTCGTCCTGTTCATGCAAATACTGTACCAGATCGCGGCTGGAGTGGCCGGCAGAGTATGTATTCCAGGTTCTTGAGAATGCTTCTATACTTCCCGCATCAAAAGAACCAGTTTTAATCAAATCAATCATTTCTGCCGTCGTACAGGCAATCGGCCCGGGGACAAGCTGGTCATACGGTTCCCACAACCCCCGTGTGGCCTGATAGCTTTCCAGATCATACGGATAAAAGATCATCGGGCGGCCTAACAGGGAAAACTCAAAAGGGACAGAAGAATAATCCGTGATCAAGTAATCTGTAACCAGCAATAATTCGTTGATGTTCATATCATGGGGGCAGTCCACCACAAAATCAGGATACTGCAGCAGCCCTGCCCCTTTGTTTACAGCCGGATGAAATTTCACCGCAAAAATATACTCATCCTTCAGTTCATCATAAAGCCGGCCCCAATCAAGCGGCACTTCAAACTGGTCCGGATGCGGGTCCCTGAAAGTCGGGGCATACAAGATCACTTTTTTCTTTTGAAAGGCAGGATACTGTTTGTACAGCTTCTTCTTTATGTCCCGGATCCTGTTTTGGTCAAAAAAAAGATCGGTCCGTGGTATGCCTGTGCAAAGAAAATTTTCAGGAGGAAGCCCGAAAGCCCTCATAAAAATATGCTTCATTTTTTCAGACCCCACCACTACCCGGTCAAAATGGGCATACACTTTTTTAAACCGCTTCAATGCACGCTTGCCCCTCGTGCGGATCGTTTTGTCTTCAAGGCCGAACGTTTTAACGGCCCCTGCTGCATGCCAGAGCTGGATGCATTCCACCCCTTTTTTAAACCGGGCGGCAGCCAGGAAACCATAATAGTTATCAACAATCACAAATTTCGATGTCGCAATGTTGTATAGGCTGCGGATAAAATGCTGCAAATTTTTCATTTCAAACAGAAATACCTTCTCTTGCCGGACGGTTTCCGCAACACGGCGATAGCAGGAAGAAGTACAAACGAACACTGTCTGAAAAGAAACGGGATGCTTTTTCAATTCCTCATACACATATAAACTGTTCTGCTCAAATGAGACGACAAATGTGATTTTCCTTTTTAAAGGAAAAATTTTACATAATGTAAAAAGTACGCGAAAAAGCAGTAAGTATAAGGAAATGAACAGTTCCCTAACCATTTTTCACAGAAAAGAGGTCCTTCTTAATTTTTGACGTAGAGATGCCGACCGTCCGCGGCAGGTAAACCACTTCGCAATAATCCTTCAGGAAATCAAATTTGCCCTTCCAGTCATCGCCCATGACGAAAACATCGACATTGTATTTTTTGATATCGTCTATTTTTTGTTCCCAAGAATGTTCCGGAATGACCTGGTCAACGTAACGGATCGCTTCCAGAATTAATTTCCGGTTTTCATAGCTGTGGTACGATTTTTTATTTTTGATTTCGTTAAATTCATCCGATGAAAGGCCGACGATTAAATAGTCGCCTAATGCTCTTGCGCGTTTCAGTAAATTGATATGCCCCCAATGGAGAAGGTCAAATGTTCCGTATGTGATTACTTTTTTCATACAGTTCTCTCCCTGCTAAATGTAATAGGCAACATTCCTGCACAATGCGACACTTTTCATTATTTTTCCCTAATCTTTACTCATTATATGTCTATTTCAAGCAGAATTCAAATACTTCTTCAAGAAGCGGGCGCCGGGTTTTCCCCTATGTACAAGTGGCCCTCCCGCAAGCGGGGAGGAACGCCAACAGTTAGCACGCCGGTTTTCCGTTTAATAGAAAAAATTCCCAAAAGACTCCGTACAGCCCGCATTCTGTTATTCACCCAGCGGGGCAGGAGGCGAAAAAACGGTAAACATGCCTCAGCGCGCCAGTTTTTCTACTTCTTTTTCCATTCTTTCCCGGTCGCGTTCCAACACCGGCTTCAAATATTTTCCGGTGTAGGAGGTTGGATGTTCCGCGACTTTTTCCGGCGTGCCAGTGGCAACAACAGTTCCGCCGCCGTCCCCGCCTTCCGGGCCGAGGTCAATAATATAGTCGGCGGTTTTGATGACATCGAGGTTATGCTCGATCACAAGCACCGTATCGCCGTTTTCCACCAGCCGCTGCAACACATCGAGAAGTTTGGCAATATCATGGACGTGAAGGCCGGTTGTCGGTTCATCCAAAATATAGAAAGATCGCCCGGTCGAACGCCGGTGCAGTTCGGATGCGAGTTTCACGCGCTGCGCTTCGCCGCCAGACAGAGTTGTAGCCGGCTGCCCGAGCTTGACGTAACCAAGGCCGACATCCGCAATGGTCTGCAGTTTCCGCCTGATTTTCGGAATGTTTTCGAAAAAGGAAATCGCATCTTCCACCGTCATATCGAGTACATCAGCAATATTTTTGCCTTTGTATTGAACTTCGAGCGTTTCGCGGTTGTACCGTTTGCCGTGGCATACTTCACACGGTACGTACACATCCGGCAAAAAGTGCATTTCAATTTTGATAATCCCATCGCCGTGGCAGGCTTCACACCGGCCACCCTTAACGTTAAAGCTGAACCGCCCCTTTTTATAGCCGCGGATTTTTGCTTCGTTCGTGGAAGCAAACACGTCGCGGATATCATCGAACACGCCGGTATAGGTCGCCGGGTTGGACCGCGGCGTCCTGCCGATCGGGGACTGGTCGATGTCAATGACTTTGTCGAGATGTTCAATACCCTTGATTTCTTTGTAAGCGCCCGGTTTTGCTTTTGCACGCTGCAATTTTTGGGCAAGCGCCTTATGCAAAATTTCATTGACAAGCGTGCTCTTTCCGGAGCCGGAGACGCCGGTTACGGCAATAAACAGGCCGAGCGGGAATTTTACATTGATGTTTTTTAAATTATTTTCTTTCGCGCCCCTGATTTCAACAAAACGGCCGTCCCCTTTCCGCCGTTTAGGCGGGAGCGGGATAAATTTCTTTCCGGATAAATACTGGCCGGTGAGTGAATCCGGATTTTTCATCACCTCGCGCGGCGTGCCGGCAGCAACAACCTTTCCGCCATGGGCGCCTGCTCCCGGGCCGATGTCAATCAAGTAGTCTGCGGCAAGCATGGTATCTTCGTCGTGTTCGACAACAATAAGCGTGTTGCCGATATCGGCCATTTGCCTGAGCGTTGCAATCAGACGGTCATTGTCGCGCTGATGGAGGCCGATCGACGGTTCATCAAGAATGTATAAAACGCCTGTAAGCCGCGATCCGATCTGCGTCGCAAGCCGGATGCGCTGGGCTTCGCCGCCGGAGAGCGTGCCGGCAGAACGGCTCAGCGTCAAATAATCGAGGCCGACATTGACGAGAAAACCGAGCCGGGATTCGATTTCGCGCAGGATCAGCCGGGCGATCGCCTGCTCTTTTTCCGTCAATTCGAGATGGGCAAAAAAGGAACGGGCTTCCGCAATCGAGTAATCCGTCACTTCACTGATATGTTTCCCGCCCACTTTCACAGCAAGGCTTTCCGGTTTCAGGCGGTAGCCTTTGCATTTCGGGCATGGCTGCTGGGCCATATATCTTTCCATCTGCTCGCGCGTAAAGTCGGAACTGGTTTCGCGGTAACGGCGTTCAATATTGTTCAGTACGCCTTCGAATTGGATCATATTGTCACGCACCTGGCCGAAATCATTTTCATAATGGAAATAAATCCGTTCGTTGCCGGATCCGTATAAAATAATCTCCATCTGATGCTTCGGCAAATCTTTGACAGGCGTGTCCATGTCAATGCCAAAATGCTCGCACACCGCTTTTAAGAGCTGCGGATAATATTGTGAGCTGATCGGTTCCCACGGAGCGATCGCGCCTTCATTGAGCGTAAGCGATGCGTCCGGAATGACAAGGCTTGGATCCACTTCAAGCTTTGCACCGAGCCCGTCACATTCCGGGCAGGCGCCGAACGGGCTGTTGAACGAAAACATGCGCGGTTCCAGTTTATCGATGGAAAAGCCGCAGATCGGGCAAGCAAGATGCTCGCTGAACAGCAGTTCCTCTTCCCCGATCACATCAATTACCACGCGCCCGTCCGCCAATTTCAGCGCGGTTTCAAGCGAATCAGCCAGGCGGGGCTCAATTCCGTCTTTTATGACAATGCGGTCAACAACGATATCAATGGAATGTTTTTTGTTTTTGTCCAGCTCAATTTCTTCGCCGAGGTCGAGCATTTCCCCGTCAATGCGGACGCGGACGAAACCCTGTTTCTTAATATCATCCAGCAGTTTTACATGCCGGCCTTTTTTCCCCGATACCACCGGGGCAAGCACCTGGAGCCGTGTCCGTTCTGGGTATGCCATGATCCGGTCCACCATTTGTTCGACCGTCTGCGATGCAATTTCAATGCCGTGGTTCGGGCAGATCGGGTGGCCGATGCGGGCATACAGAAGCCGCAAATAATCATAAATTTCTGTTACCGTCCCGACGGTGGAACGCGGATTGCGGCTCGTTGTCTTCTGGTCGATGGAGATTGCCGGGGAAAGACCTTCAATCGCATCCACATCCGGCTTGTCCATCTGCCCTAAAAATTGCCGGGCATAGGCGGACAGCGATTCAACATAGCGCCGCTGCCCTTCCGCATAAATCGTATCAAATGCGAGCGAAGATTTCCCGGACCCGGACAAACCCGTCAGCACAACAAGCTGGTCCCGCGGCAAGGTTACATCAATATTTTTTAAGTTATGGACGCGGGCCCCTTTTACTTCAATTTTATCTAATACCATTGTGGTCGTCACCTGCTTTCAGTTCTAAAAGGGCATCACGGTACCGGGCGGCCTGCTCGAAGTCAAGCGCTTTTGCCGCTTCTTTCATCTTTTCTTCCAGTTCTGCAATCATCCGTATGCGCTCTTCTTTTGTCAGCGGCTTTTTCGTTTCTTCCGCTTCATACGGCGCTGCATCTTCCGCCGCATAGGTCGCGTGGATCGTATCGCGGATATCTTTCTGGATCGTTTTCGGCGTGATGCCATGTTTTTTGTTATAGGCTTCCTGGACGGCACGGCGCCGTTTCGTTTCGCTGATCGCTTTTTCCATCGAATCCGTGATTCTGTCGGCGTACATGATCACTTTGCCGTTTGCATTCCGGGCGGCGCGGCCGATCGTCTGGATCAGCGAGCGTTCGGAACGCAGGAAGCCTTCCTTATCGGCATCGAGAATGGCAACAAGCGACACTTCCGGGATGTCCAGCCCTTCCCGGAGCAGGTTGATGCCGACGATACAATCATATTTGCCGAGACGGAGGTCGCGGATAATTTCAATCCGTTCGAGCGTTTTTACTTCGGAGTGGAGATACTGGACTTTAATGCCCACTTCTTTCAAGTAGTCCGTCAAATCTTCCGCCATTTTTTTCGTCAGTGTCGTGACAAGCACGCGCTCATTTTTCTCAATTCTGTCCTGGATTTCCCCGAGCAGGTCGTCGATTTGCCCTTCGATCGGCCGCACCTCAATTTCCGGATCCAAAAGGCCTGTCGGGCGGATAATTTGTTCCACCATTTTCGGCGTATGCTCGAGTTCATACGGCCCCGGCGTAGCGGATACGCAAATCATTTGCGAAATATGTTTTTCAAATTCCTCAAACCGGAGCGGCCGGTTGTCAAGCGCGGACGGCAGCCGGAACCCGTGGTCGACGAGCACCTGCTTGCGCGCCTGGTCCCCATTAAACATTCCCCTGATTTGCGGGAGCGTAACATGGGATTCGTCAATGACGAGCAGAAAATCTTTCGGGAAATAGTCGAGAAGCGTATACGGCGTCGAACCGGGCGGGCGCAGCGCCAAATGGCGGGAATAGTTTTCGATCCCGGAACAAAAGCCCATTTCCCGCATCATTTCCAGATCATAGCGCGTCCGCTGTTCGAGCCGTTGCGCTTCGAGCAGTTTGCCGTTATCGCGGAGCTCTTTCAGCCGTTCTTCGAGTTCCGCTTCAATATTCCGGATCGCAATCTGCAGTTTCTCATTGCGCGTAACGAAGTGGGAAGCCGGGAAAATCGCGACATGGTCGCGGTCACCGATAATCTCGCCGGTCAGCGCGTCGACTTCCCGGATCCGGTCAATTTCGTCGCCGAAAAATTCGACACGGATGCAGTGTTCATCGCGCGAAGCCGGGAAAATTTCGACGACATCGCCGCGCACACGGAACGTCCCGCGCTGGAAGTCAATATCATTGCGGGCATACTGGATATCGACAAGCCGCCGCAACAGCTGGTTCCGCTCGATTTCCATCCCGGTCCGGAGCGAGACGACAAGCTCGCGGTATTCTTCCGGCGAACCTAAGCCGTAAATGCAGGAGACGCTCGCAATAATAATGACATCATTGCGCTCAAACAGGGCAGACGTTGCCGAGTGCCGCAGTTTGTCAATTTCATCGTTAATGCTTGCATCTTTTTCAATATACGTATCGGTTTGCGGCACGTACGCTTCCGGCTGGTAATAATCGTAATAACTGACGAAATACTCTACTGCATTGTTCGGGAAAAATTCCTTAAACTCGCTGTACAATTGCCCTGCCAGCGTTTTGTTGTGGGCAATGACAAGCGTCGGCTTATTCACTTCTTTAATCACATTCGAAACCGTAAACGTTTTTCCCGTTCCGGTCGCCCCGAGCAGTGTCTGAATCTTTTTGCCTGCACGGATGCCGTCCACAAGCTGGCGGATCGCTTCCGGCTGGTCCCCCTCCGGCTTGTATTTCGAAACAAGTTCAAAAGCATGCTGTTCCATCCATGAGCCTCCTTAACCGGCATCATCTATTTCAACCTTAAAAGGCGTTCTTCGTCTTTCAGTCTTTTTATTTTAACATAAATCCTGCTCCGTCTCCAACAAAAAGCGAACAAGTTTTCTATCTTTCCATAAGAAAGAACGGTAAGGATTTTCCCTACCGCTTTCAGGAACGGATGACCGTTATTTCACCGGGATTTCCAGGGCGTACCATTCTTCTTCAAGACGTGCATTTTGCCCTTCCCATATTTTCTTCGCATCCTCAATTCCCTTATTATAGTAGTGTGCCGCAAGCTTTTCCTGAAAAAAGTCAAAATAAACCTGTGTGGCAATCACACCGATTTCTTCACCTGTCTGTTCCCAGACAAATTGCTGTATTTCCCGCAGAATCTGCTGCTTTTCCGCAGGGTCCATTTTGAATCCGGTCATGGGCGCCTCCGCCTTCATTTTTTCATTCCTTTTTTCATCTTTGCCTTCCGTATCATTGTATTAGCAAAATAAAACCCGATTGTCAATGAAGCTGCATCCACGATATATACCGGCCACGTGCGCGTATAGCCTTTATAAACGGAAGCGACAATGAGCGCAACCGTCAGTATCAGCCCAATCACTTGGTTAAACGTAACCCGCGAAAAAAAGATGACGAGAAAGCATGGAAAAACAGCGGCTACCACCAATTGAACGATCATCCTCACCCCACTCCAAGCCCTTACTTCTGCTATCCCTATTTTTTAACATTCCACCCGAAAATACAAGAAAAATCATTGAAAATGAATTATCTTTTGAATTCATTTTCAATGATTTCATTTGTAATGCCACGCAACTGGCTCCGTTCGATAAATCGTTCTGCGAGCAGATCAGGCAGAATGGACGTTAAAAAATATTGGACAGATGCAAGCCCCGAAAACCGCAAAATGGTCCGCAACGATTCCTCGTAAATTTCCAGAAACAGCGGCTCCGGATTGCCTTTTTGGATTTCCCCGAAAGATTCATACAAAAGATCGACTTTGTCGGAAACGGATAATATTTTTCCTTCCAGCGTATCATCCTTGCCTTCTTTGAACAAGTCAAAATAAATTTCCCGGTATTCTTCCGGAAATACGCCGTTGATAAAGTTTTTCGTCATTTCTTCCTCGACTTGTTTGAACAACTCATGCAGCTCTTTTGAAGAATATTTGACCGGCGTTTTGATGTCGCCTGTAAACAGTTCCGGATAATCATGATTCAGCGCCTTTTGGTAGAGCGCGCGCCAGTTCACTTTATTGCCAGCTTTCTCTTCCACATGGCCGAAAAACTGGGCGATTTTTGCCACTTTAAAAGAATGGGCTGCCACCGAGTGTTCTTGAAATTTAAATTTGCCCGGGCAGCGGTAAATTTTTTCCAGATCAGACAAACTTTTAAAATATTGGTGAACCCCCATCCTGCTTCCCTCCTTGCTGTCCGATTTTCTTTTCTCTATAGGATCGGGACTGGTTCTTTGATATTTCCACTATTCTAGAAAAAAATAAACCCAGCGTCAAGCAACTGGATTTAAGATTTTCCCGGATTTCCCGAGACATTTTTTCCCATTTTGCTGCCATGGTTCCTCCGCTCATCGGGCACGCGAAAAGAACACGTTTCATTAACGTGCTTTTTTGCGCATTTCAGGATCAAGAAAACAGAAATGCCCGCAGCACGGCTGTCCTCTCAGCCGAACTTGAATGAGAAATGTGGCTTTCCTTCACCTTTTAAGCGGCGGACAGGATTAGCCGAACCGCCCTGAAATATAGTCTTCTGTCTGCTTCGATGCCGGATTCGTAAACATTTTGGTTGTTTCAGCGAATTCCACCACCCTGCCATTCAAAAAGAAAGCGGTATGTCCGGACACGCGCATCGCCTGCTGCATATTATGGGTGACGATGATGATGGTGTATTGTGCTTTCAATTCGAGGATCAACTCCTCAATTTTTGCGGCCGATACCGGATCAAGTGCCGATGCCGGTTCGTCCATTAAAATAATACCCGGTTCAACCGCGAGCACCCTTGCAAGCACAAGCCTTTGCTGCTGCCCGCCGGAAAGCCCCACGGCAGACGTATGAAGACGGTCTTTCACTTCATCCCATAGCGCAGCCTGAATCAAACATTTTTCTACGATTTCATCAAGCACATGCCGGTTTTTAATGCCGTGGATGCGCGGTCCGTACGCGACATTATCGTAAATGGACATTGGAAATGGATTCGGACGCTGGAAGACCATGCCGACATTTTTTCTTAATTGGACAACATCCGTTTTCGGCGCATAAATATGTTCGTCTCCAATCGTAATATGGCCTTCCATTCGGAAACCGGGGATGTTGTCATTCATTCGGTTTAACGTCCGTAAAAACGTGGATTTTCCGCATCCGGACGGGCCGATCAATGCTGTCACATGCTTTTTTGGAAATGCCAGATTGATATCGTAAAGTGCCTGGAAGTTTTTATAAAACACATTTACATGCTCGGCACGGATAGCCGTTTGGTTGTCTGCCCGTTTTTCCAATACTGCTGCCATTTTGCATTTCTCCTTTTCCACCGGGATTTAGCCGAAAAAGCCGGATAAGTAGTCCCTTGTTTTTTGGTTTTCCGGTTTGGTAAATATTTTCGCCGTGTCCCCCGCTTCGATCAGCGCGCCCATGAAAAAGAAGGCGGTCTTGTCAGAAATGCGGGCGGCCTGCTGCAAATTGTGCGTGACAATGGCAACGGTATAATCCTTTTTCAGTTCGAGTATCAGTTCCTCAATTTTACCGGTTGAGACCGGATCGAGCGCCGATGCTGGTTCATCAAGAAGCAGGACATCCGGGTTCATGGCGAGCGCCCTTGCGATACAAAGCCGCTGCTGTTGGCCGCCTGACAGGGCAAGCGCGGACGTATGCAGGCGATCCTTCACTTCATCCCATAATGCAGCTTTTTTTAAGCTTTCTTCGACAATTTCTTCCAGCCATGCTTTTTTCTTCACGCCATGGTGCTTCGGGCCGAACGCGACATTTTCAAAAACCGATTTTGCGAACGGATTCGGGCGCTGGAACACCATGCCGATATGCTTCCGGATTTCAAAAACATCCGCGCACGAAAGGGTGATGTCGGCTCCTTTATAAAAAATCCCGCCGGACATCCTGCAGCCCGCAATTTCATCATTCATGCGGTTCAGGCTCCGCAAAAAGGTCGATTTTCCGCATCCGGACGGGCCGATTAATGCCGTCACCTGATGTTCGGGAAACGCGAGGCTAACATTTTGGATCGCCGCTTTTTCCCCGTAAAAAACACTTAAATTTTTGGTTTCGATGATAATGTGCTGTGCTTCCGGCATCTGCCCGGGAATTTCAACCGCGGGCCGCACCATTTTTTCATTCCGTGCCAGCATCGATACTGCCATGGGTCATTCCTCCTTTTATTGTGAAATCAGTAAGGGTCCGTTTTTTTCTTGTTAAAGTGAAGCGCGCGCAAGAACGGGCTTGATACAAACGCCTGCCCTGTTTCCGGGCACCCTTATTTACCCGGTTGTGATCATTCCCGCTGAAAATAAAGTGTAAAAAAGCTAGATATGGTGCCAAATAGACGCAGCTCCCGTGCACCCTCATTCATCCGGTTGTGAAGCTGTTGCAAATGCACCGATTTAAAGTAGGCATGGCGCGTTTCCAGATGAATACGGCGCCTTCATTGCGAAGTCATCCGGTTATGGAGCCATTTGCCGATAAACCTTGCTGAAAAATTAAAGATGAGCACAAACAGGATCAGCACTGCGGACGCGCCGCTTGATACGGACGTGGCATCCGGCATAAGGCCTTCCCCGTTGATTTTCCAAATGTGCACGGCCAATGTTTCAGCCGGGCGGAGCGGATTCAGCGGGGAATTCATGCTGAACGGGTTCCAGTTTGAAAAATCAAGATTTGGCGAGCTCATGCCTGCCGTATAAATCAGGGCTGCCGCTTCGCCGAAAACGCGCCCGGAGGCCAAAATAATCCCGGTGATGATCCCCGGCAACGCAGCCGGAAGCAGCACCGATTGAATCGTTTCCCATCTTGACACTCCAAGTGCAAGGCCTGCTTCCCTTTGCGCCGGCGAAATGGCACGAAGCGAATCTTCCACGACCCGGACCAGCAGCGGCAAATTGAAAAGCGCCAATGCAAAAGCGCCGGACAAAATCGAAAATCCCCAGCCCATCGACAGGACAAAGAATAGAAAACCAAACAGCCCGACCACAATAGACGGAAGCGAAGACAACACTTCAATCGCCGTCCGGAGCAAATCCGTCAGCCGGTTTTTCCGTGCATATTCTGCCATATAAATGCCTGCGCCAAGTGCGATTGGCATGCTGATCGCCATTGTCAGCACGAGTAAATAAAAGGAATTGAACAACTGCGGCCCGATTCCCCCGCCTTCTTTAAATGTTTGGGGAGGGGATGAAATGAATGACCAACTGATATGCGGCAGCCCTTTTACAAGAATGTATCCGACGAGCCCCGCAAGAATGGCGACGATAAACACGGCAATGAAGTAAAAAACGGATGTTGCGATACGGTCTGCTATTTTTGCTTTCATGATGCTTCCCTCCTGCGGCCGATAAAACGGACGATGATGATGAAGACGAGCGACATGAGGAGCAAAACGAGCGCCAGCGTCCAGAGCGCGTTATTTTCCACGCTTCCCATCACGGTATTGCCCATGCCCATCGTTAAAATGCTTGTTAAAGTGGATGCCGGCTCAAACAATGAACGGGGCATCACCGTTGCGTTGCCAATTACCATCTGCACCGCGAGCGCTTCACCGAATGCCCGGGCCATCCCGAAAATAACAGCCGTTAACAGGCCCGGCCGCGCCGTCCGCAGCACTACTTTGTAAGTCGTTTGCCAGCGCGTCGCCCCAAGCGCAAGCGAGGCTTCCCGGAGCGAATCGGGTACAGCGCGGATGGCATCCACCGACAAACTCATCACAGTCGGCAAAATCATGACCGCAAGCACAATGGTTCCTGCCGCAATGCCAAATCCGCTTCCTGATACATGTTCACGAAGAAACGGGACGACGACGCTTAATCCAATAAATCCATAAACAACCGACGGAATGCCGACAAGCAATTCAATGACCGGCTGCAACATTTTTTGCCCCCGTTTAGCGGAAATTTCTGTCATAAATACAGCCCCGCCGATTGCAAGCGGCGCACAAATGATAGCGGCAAGAAATGTGACGGCAAAGGAACCGGTTATCATCGGCAAAGCGCCCGCAACCGGGTTCCCGGCAGCATCCTTTTTGCCCGGGTTCCAGTCTTTTCCTGTGAAAAATTCAAGGACATTGGCGTGATGTTCAAAGAAAAGGGCAAGCCCTTTTGATGCGACAAAAATAAAAATCGATGCGGCAACAACCGCCATCAAAGCAATGCAAATCAGCGTCATCATTTTCCCGCGCCGTTCTATTTTGATTTTCGAACGCGGTTTTGCTTGATTTTTGACAACCTGTTCTGTCCATTTGAGTGCATTTTCACTCACGTTGTTCTATCCCCTTCCGGTTAGGTTTCTAAAAACGGGCAAGATTGCCGCTTTAGTTTCCGGATAAAATTTCTGCTCTGCAGGCCTTTCCGGGTGCAGTTTTCAAAAGCAGGCAAGACCGGCAACGTTGATTTTCGAACGCATTTCTGCTTTGCGGGCGGCCTGCGCTGCCTGCTCGACTGCTTGTTCGTTCACGTTGTTTTATTCTTTACGGTTGCAATTTTCAAAACAAGCAAGATTTCGGCAACTTTGGAAATCGTATCGTCCAGGCGATCATTCTGCTGCTTGCGCAGTTCGCAGCCCCGCAAAGTTTTAAGTGCGTGCCGCTTTATTTTGTTGTCACGTTTCCGCCGGCATCCCGTTCAACTTGCATTTCAGAAATAGGCATATACCCGAGTTTTGGAACGAGGTTTTTTTGTACTTCATCAGAAAGCATGTAATCAATAAATTTTTTCGTTAAGCCCGTTGCCTTTCCTTTTGTATACATATGTTCGTAAGCCCAGATTTTCCATTTATTTGTTTTGACATTCTCTTCCGTCGGTTCAACACCGTCCACTTTTAAAGCTTTGACTTTATTGTTTATATAAGAGAATGCGAGATAGCTGATAGCCCCTGGTGTTTCGTTGACAATTTTTTGCACGGTACCCGAAGAGTCCTGTTCCTGCGCTTTCACTGCAGTAGCGCCGTCTAAAGCCTGTTTTTCAAAGACGGCCCGTGTGCCGGATCCTTCTGCACGGTTAATCACAACGATTTTCAGGTCTTTTCCGCCGACTTCTTTCCAGTTTTTAATTTTGCCGGTGAAGATGTCGATCAGCTGCTGTTTTGTCAGGTTATCAACGCCGATGTCCTGATTTGCAACTGGCGCAAACCCGACAACGGCAACTTTATGGTCTGTAATCTTGCTTGCATCAATGCCGTCTTTTTCCTCGGCAAAAACGTCAGCATTCCCGATTTGGACAGCGCCTTCCGCAACTTTGCTCAATCCGGTTCCGCTGCCGCCGCCCTGTACGTTAATGGTTGCGCCCGGATGATCATTCATATATTGTGCCGCGGCTTCCTGCACGAGCGGCTGGAGCGCGGTGGAACCGACTGCCGTGATGCTTTCCTGTTTTGTGCCGTTGCCGGATGTTGCCGTCCCCTTTGCATTCCCGCACCCGGCAGCAATCACCGCGAAAATCGTTAATAAGCCAAATAGCGCTGCAAACTTTTTCTTCATTTTTTTGCCCCCTGTTTTTTATTGGTTTGCTCCTTGCACCTTTAAAGATAATCGTGCGGTATTAAGCAGATATGAATGGAATGTTAAGAGTTTGTAAAGATGATAGAACCAGGTGTAAGATTTTAAAGAGTGATTGTCACATTTTAGGCAAAAACATTAAAAATAGAAGAAACCGGTTTGTTTATAATAGAGGTAACAGAGACTGAACGGAGGTATAAAATTGAAATCGGTCGTGATTATTGGCGGGGGCATTACGGGTCTTACCACATTGTACGAGCTTCATAAACAGATCCAAAAAACAGGTGCACAGGCAACCTTAGCCCTTGTGGAAGAAAATCCGGAAGCCGGCGGAAAGCTCCGTACCGTCCGGAAAGAGGGCTTTATTATGGAAACGGGGGCGGATTCAATCGTTGCCCGCAAAAAAGGGGTAGCCGGCTTTTTGAAAGAACTCGGGCTTGAAAACCGGATCCGCCACAATGCTACCGGCATCTCGTATCTTTACCGGGAAGACGGGTTAAAACCGATTCCGGCAGAGGCAGTGTTTGGCATTCCGGCAAGTTTGGATGCGCTTTTTGGCAGCGAACTTGTTTCAACAAAAGGGAAGCTGGCAGCGCTGAAAGATTTGTTTACGAAAAACCATTCTTTTACAAAAGACAGTTCGGCCGGGGAATTTTTGGAGGCTTTTTTCGGCAAAGAACTGGTGAAGAAACAAATTGCGCCGGTGCTGTCCGGCGTTTACTCCGGCAATTTGTATGAACTGACATTGGCGACAACGATGCCGTTTCTTGTCGATTATAAAAACCAGTATGGCAGCATCATGAAAGGTTTGTCCGAACATAAGCAAACTTTCTTGTCTCCTGAGAAGAAAAAATTTGTATCGTTTAAAAACGGTTTGGCCGAACTGGCTGGCCGGCTCGAGGAAAAGGCAGCGGGCGCTGACATCATAAAAGGGGTAAAAGCAGATGTGCTTGAACGGCACGAAAAAGGCTATACTGTTGTATTGTCGGACGGGCGCAGGCTTGAAGCAGATGTGGTGGTGCTTGCCGTACCACATGCTGCAGCGAAGAAACTGCTTGCGGACCCTGCGTTGGATGAGGAATGGGGGCAATTTAAGGCCGCTTCGGTGATCACCGTTTATCTTGGTTTTGACGTGCCGGATGCAGTCTTGCCGAAAGACGGGACGGGCTTTATTGTTTCCGGCGGAAGCGGGCTCGCTTGCAATGCCTGCACATGGACAAGCCGGAAATGGCCGCACACGTCGAAAAACGGGCGCCTGCTGTTGCGCTTGTTTTATAAAGACGCGGATGCCGCACTGTTTAACCGGCTGAATGCTATGGATCAGGAGGGGCTGATTGAAACGGCGCTTAAAGATGTCCGGCAGGCGCTCGGGATCAGTGCACAGCCGGTGGCAGCGGAAGTGACAAAATGGCTGGGCAAGATGCCGAAGTACGATTTGCACCACCGTCAGAGGGTAGAAGCGCTAACCAAAAAGCTATCAGCAAGCGACCCGGACGTGGTGCTCGCCGGTTGCTCTTACTACGGCGTCGGCATCGCCGATTGCATCGTGAATGGAAAAGAAACGGCGGGAAAGGTAATGGAAAAACTAAGGGAGCAGGGCAGTTTAAATGTGTAAATCATGTATTGCCGAATGGACAAAATTTGCAGTTCGCCCCCTTTTGTCCTTCATCCCGCTTATGAAGGACGTTTCAGCCTGCAGTTCGCCTCCTTTTGTCTTTCATCCCGGTTATGAAGGACATTTCTGACTGCGGTTTCCCCCTTTTTGTCCTTCATCCCGGTTATGAACACCTCCCATATCCGCAAAAAGCAACAGGCCGGGCGCTTTTAAACAGCGTCCGGCCTGGTTTGCGTCCGTGGCAGGGTGACTATAAAGGTGCTGCCTTTTCCTTCCTCGCTTTCCACTCGGATCTTGCCATGGTACGATTCAACAAGATGCTTAACGATTGCAAGGCCGAGCCCCGTACCGCCGGACTGCCTTGACCGGGCTTTATCGACCCGGTAAAACCGTTCAAAGATGCGCGGCAAATCCTTTTCAGAAATGCCAATGCCTGTATCGCTTACGATCAAGTCCAGTTCATTTTCCCTTTCGATCAGGCTGATTTCAATCCTGCCTTTATCCGGCGTATAGGCAATCGCGTTCGTTACCAGATTCAACAGGATTTGGCGGAGACGGTCTTTGTCTGCTTCCATCATGACATGCTGCTTTTGTGGCAGGACAAGTTCCAGCTGTTTCTTTTCTATTCTCTTCCGCATCGTTTGGGCGGTCTCTGTAATCACATCGACCACATTGAGCTGTTCCATTTTCAACGGAATGCGGTGCTGCTCGATCCTGGACAAATCGAGAATGTCGGAAATGAGCCGGTGCAGCCGGTCGGACTCGTCATAGATGATCTTTAAAAATTCCCTGAGTGTCGCTTCATCATACATGGCACCGTCCAGAAGCGTTTCCGCAAACCCTTTGACAGAGGTGACGGGCGTTTTCAATTCATGGGAGACATTTGCAACAAACTCGCTGCGGATTTGCTCAAGCCGCCTCGTTTCTGTTACATCATGCAGGACCACGACAACGCCGCGCAGCTCTCCGCTCTCCCCGACATACGGCGCAATATGGGCATCGAGAATGCGCTCTTTCGGGTAATAAAGATGGACCTCGTCCCGAAACCGTTCACCCGTTTTTAAGGAACGATCGATCAACTGGCTGAGCCCGAAACTTTTTCCCGCTTCGATATGGCGCTTTCCAATCAATTCGCCGGACGACAAACCCGTCATTTCCTCCATTGCCCGGTTCACAAGCATGATCCGCCCCGATGTCTGAATAAGCATGACCCCGCTGTCCATATTTTCCAATACGGCGGTCAGCTGCTGCTCGTTTTCATCAATCTCATTCATTTGCTGCTTTAAGTTATGGGCAAGATTATTAATGGCTTTTGCCAGCTGCTGCAATTCCCCGCTTGCATTGACACGGACGCGGCTGTCATAATCTTTTTCAATAAGGCGGTTGCTGACCTCAATGCTTGCTTCAATCGGGCGCGTGAATTTCCGCGCCAGCACATAGCTGATCCAGCCGGAAATGAGGAAGGCCACTGCCATCGCAAGCCCGAGGCTAAACCACAGTCCTTTAAGCACGGCATCAATCCGGTCAAGCGCAATCGAGGTCCGGATCACTGCGGTGACTTTCCCGTTTTCTTTTACCGGCTTTGCGACATACATCATATTGTACCCGAGCGTATGGCTTGAGCGGATGGACTCGCCGCTTGCTTTATGCTGCGTTATCACCTGCCTGAATTCCGGCCGGTTTGCGTGATTTTCCATATTTGCCGGATCATCGTCCGAATCTGCGAGCACTTTCCCGTTTGTATCGATGATGGTAATACGCGGTTCGTGGTTGGAATAATAATGCCGAACTTTTTTTTGCAGTATATCCGGCTTGCCTTTTAACGTTTGCGGACGGATCGTTTTCATCAGCAGATCTGCATCCTGGGAAAGCTGCGTGCGCGCCATGTCCATATATGTATGTTGAATCATATCAGCAACGAAAAAACCGATAGCCAGCAATACGGCGGCCAAAATCGATAAAAAAGCAATAAAAATGCGGATCCATAATTTATTCATTGCAAAGCCCTTTCCTGCTACATCACTTCCATTTTATAGCCAAAACCCCTGACTGTTTTAATATATTGCGGCTGTTTCGTATCTTCTTCCATTTTTTCGCGGAGGTGGCTGATGTGCACGTCGACGATTCTTGTATCGCCCGCAAACTCGAAATTCCAAACGGCATCCAGCAGCTGGTCGCGGCTTAGCACTTTCCCGGCGTGATTTGCCAAATACAATAGCAGTTCAAATTCTTTCGGGGTCAGCTCCAGTTTTTTCTCTTTAAAATAGGCTTCGAATTGTTCCGGTAAAATGCGCAGATCGCCCACTTTAATCGCATCAGCGGTTTCTTCTTCTGTTTTTGTTTCTGCCCGCCGCAGGATCGCTTTCACGCGGGCCACCACTTCCCGCGGGCTGAACGGTTTTGTAATATAGTCGTCTGCCCCGAGTTCAAGGCCGAGAATTTTATCCAGTTCATCGCTTTTGGCTGTCAGCATTAAAATGGGCGTATTGATTTTCCCAAGCCGCAGCTGCTTGCAAACGTCCATGCCGTCCATGCCCGGAAGCATCAGATCGAGAATAATGACATCAAGTTTTTCTCTCCTCGCTGTATCATATCCCTCGTTTCCGTCACTGGCAGTCAGCACTTCAAAACCGGCTTGCTCGAGATTGAATTTTAAAAGGGTCACAATGGATGGTTCATCATCCACAACCAAAATTTTTTTAGCCATCTGTTATAGCCCCGCTCCCCGACTTGTTTTTCTTCATTGTATCGTGCCTGCTTTTCCATTGTAAAGCCGGATTTCAAGCATTCCGCGCGCAGCCGGAAAATATGTAAATGTTAAGCGTACATTTGGATGAGAAATACTGCCAGAACGGCAATAAGATTCGGCAATCCGAACAGGAAAAAAAGCATCGTCAGGCTGAATCTTGATTGGTGATGTTCTTTTGTTTCAGAAAAATAGTTAGCCCGTGTCTCCATGCCGCCCACAAACGCCCCCATCGTGATGCCGGAGAAAACAATCCCAATTGCTGCCGCTATCCCGCAGATCCAATAGGTTTTTGAAAAATCCCTGGTAAACAGCCCTGCAATGATGCCAGCCGCAGCAATGATCATTCCGGTTATAACAGCATATGCCTTCAATTTTTGCCCCCTCCTTTTCTTTATTGTTATATTCAGCCTCCGTCATAAAATGTCCTGCTTTTAAGACGTCTCTTGTTGCGTGTTTTTTAAATCTCCTTCCCACACGCAGAGAGTTTTGATTGAAAGATTCCTACCATTTTGTTATATTAAAAATGATCGTTAAAAGATAAAGCATGGACGCCCGGCTTCGAATATTGCGTATTGTCACCCAGCCGGCCCGGGGATGTCCGGCTGGCAAAATGGATGGATATAAACGCAACGCTAGACGGATAATGATTAACATATAGGAAAAAGGTGATCTGGAAAATGGCATTTGTAATTACCCAACCGTGCATCGGCGAAAAAGCGGCCGAATGCGTGGATGTATGCCCCGTGGATTGTATTGCCGAGGGGGAAGACCAGTACTTTATCGACCCGGATATTTGCATCGATTGCGGCGCTTGCCAGGCAGTTTGTCCGGTAGAAGCCATCTATCATGAAGAAGAACTGGAAGAAGAGGATATGGCCTTCCTGGAAAAAGCCCGCAAATTTTATTCAGAGTAAAAATAACCCCCGCACCATATGCGGGGGTTATTTTTAAAACCGGGCGTTGGCACGGCTTAATCAATCGCATTCCGGACTTCCTTCACCATTTCGGATACGGAGACGAGCCCGCCGCCGGAAAGGTACCAGTAACCCGGGTCAAGATAAACGATATGTTTGTTCTTGTAAGCATTCGTTTTCTTGACAAGGTCGTTTTCGATGACGCTCTTTGCGTTTCCGCCCTGCCCGATGGCTGCATCGCGGTCAATGACAAACAAATAGTCCGGATTGGTTTTCATGATATATTCAAATGACACATTCTGCCCGTGAATGGATGCTTTGATGTTTTTGTCCGCAGCCGGCACACCAAATACGTCGTGGATGAGGCCAAACCGTGAACCCGGTCCGAACGCGCTCACTTTTCCGCCGGTCGTCAGGACAATCAACGCTTTGCCGTTCACTTTTTCCGCTTTTGCATGCAGGCTGTTGATCGAATCGTCAATATCGGCCAATTGCTTTTTCACGGCATTTTCTTTATTGAAAATGTTGCCGAGCGTTTCCATATTCTGTTTAAAGGAATCCATATACTTCGTTGTATCCAGCCCCATATAAACCGTCGGGGCAATTTTCTTAAATTCCTTGTAGTTGTCCCGCTGCCTGCCGGAAATGATGATCAGGTCCGGATGGATTTCACTGATCTTGTCAAAATCCGGTTCCATGACGCCGCCCACATTTTCATACTTGCTGCTTTTGTATTTTTTCAAATATGGTGGAAGATTGTCCTGCGGTACGCCCGTCACTTTAATGCCCAACTTATCCATTGAATCCAGCACGCCGAAGTCAAACACGACGACTTTCTTCGGATTTTCCGGAACTTTTGTGGTTCCGAGTTCATGCTTTACCGTTATTTTCTTTGATGAGGCACTGCTGCCCCCGGCGCTTTCTTTCGTTCCGCACCCGGCAGCAAATACCGCTAACAACAAAATCATGACTCCAGCTAAATAGCGCTTTCTCATCTCAAATCCCCTTTTCATCCGTAATATAAGCAAAACTTATTTTGACAGTAATCCTGAATTTGAATATCCATATCGTAAATTTCCTTTAAAACAGAAGGGCGAATGATGTCATCCGTTTTTCCCTGTTTCACGATTTTCCCGTCTTTCATCGCCACAATGTAATCCGAATAAAACGATGCAAAATTAATGTCGTGAATGACAATTAAAACGGTTTTCCCAAGCTCATCGGCAAGCTTGCGCAACACTTTCATAATCTGGACCGAATGTTTCATATCGAGATTATTTAACGGTTCATCAAGCAAAATATACTCGGTGTTCTGGGCCAGCACCATCGCGATGTAAGCGCGCTGCCGCTGCCCGCCGCTCAGTTCATCCAAGTACCGGTTCTCGTATTCTTCCAATTCCATATAACAAATCGCTTTATCAATTATTTTTTGGTCTGCATCCGTGAGCCGCCCCTCTGAATGCGGGAAACGCCCGAATGCGACAAGTTCCCTTACTGTCAGCCGGATGTTCATATGATTGGACTGCTTCAGGATGGATATTTTTTTCGCCAGCTTTTTACTGTTTGTACGGCTGACGGCCTCCCCGTCTATGTATACATCCCCTTCATCCGAAAATTCAAGCCGGCTGATGATCGAAAGCAGGGTGCTTTTCCCGGCACCATTTGGCCCGATAAAAGAAGTGATTTTTCCCTTTGGAATTTTAACAGACACATGGTCAATGACCTTCTTGCTCCCATAGCTTTTTAAGACATTCATCACATTTACCATGCGCGACTCTCCTTTAAAAGTAAGTAAATAAAATAGATGCCCCCGGCAAAATTGATGATGACGCTGAGCGGAACAGAGAACTGGAAGACTCTTTCCACAAGCAGCTGCCCTCCTGCGAGGAAGACAACGCTGATCAGCATCGCACCCGGTATAAGAATGATATGCCGGTATGTATCAAAAAATTGATAAGCGACGTTGACAACGAGCAGGCCAAGGAATGTGATCGGCCCGACCAGCGCCGTCGAGACGGAGACAAGGACGACGACAATCAACAGCAGATGCCGCACTACCCGGTTATAATCGACACCAAGGTTGACCGCCTGATCCCGCCCGAGCAGCATTACATCCATAAACTTGGCAAAACGCAAATAATACAACCCGCACAATACAACAAGCACAAAGGAAACCCACAGCAAATGGACATTCACATTGTTGAAGCTGGCAAACATTTTATCCTGCAGCACCTGAAACTCATTCGGATCAATCAGCATTTGCATAAAAGAGGTGAAACTGCCGAATAAAGTGCCAAAAATCATCCCGATCAAAAGCAGAAAATAAATATTTTGCCTGCCCCGGCGAAGAATCAAATGGAACAAAATGGCGGAAAACAGCACCATCGCCACGAGGGAAACCACAAAATTGACATGGCTCTGCATTATCGTTAGCGTTTTGGCCCCCATTGCGAAAACGACCGCCGTCTGGATCATGAGATAAAGGGAATCCAGCCCGAGCACGTTCGGCGTTAAAATGCGGTTGTTCGTAATCGTCTGAAAAATAAGGCTCGAAAAGGCAATCGCACAGCCAGTCAGGATGATGGCGGCAATTTTCCGGATTCTTGACGGGATAATATAGTTGAAATCCCAGTAAGATCCGATGCAAATGTATGCTGCAATGAGGCCTGATGCGATTACGGCAAGCATAAGCAGTTTGGAACGGCTATGCATAAGCGTGCCTCCTCAGCAGCAAATATACAAAAATGCCGCTCCCGATGATGCCGGCTGTTAAACTGATCGGCACTTCATACGGATAAATGACAATGCGCCCCAAAATATCGCAAAACAGCAGGAACACTGCCCCAAGCAGCGCCGTAACCGTAATGCTTTTTTTCATATGGTCGCCACGGTAAATGGACACAATGTTTGGAATAATTAAGCCCAGAAACGGGATAGTGCCGACTGTCAGTACCGTTGCCGAAGTAATCAGCGCGACAAGGACAAGGCCGAGGTTGACCACCTGCTTGTAATTCAGGCCAAGATTTTTGGCAAAATCTTCCCCCATGCCGGCGACCGTAAACCGGTTGGCAAACACATACGCGACCAAAACGGCCGGAACTGCTAAATAAAGCATCTCGTACTTCCCTTTCAGCACGCCTGAAAAATCGCCTTGCAGCCATGAGGAAAGGCTCTGGACTAAGTCGTATTTATACGCAAAAAAAGTAGATACAGAACTTACGATATTGCCAAACATCAGCCCGACAAGCGGGATGAAAATTGTATCGTTCCATTTAATCCGGCCCAGTATTTTCATGAACAGCAAGGTGCCGGCCAGGGCAAAGCAAAAGGCAACCGCAATTTTGATCAGCGGGCTTGCCGCAGAAAACAGGATGATCGCAACTAAAATGCCGAGCCGGGCACAGTCCATCGTGCCGGCTGTCGTCGGGGAGACAAATTTATTTCTCGTCAGCTGCTGCATCACAAGGCCGCAGATGCTCATGCCCATGCCCGCTATGATGATGCTGATCAGGCGCGGCAGGCGGCTTGCCAGCAAAATTTCTGTCTGCTCCCTGCTTAAATGGAGCATATCCGCCGGCCTGATATTTTCCGCGCCGATAAAAATCGAAATGATGGACAGGACGGCAAGCAGGGGCACTAAATATCTTTTTTTCATTCCATTCATACTCCCCCGTTTCTTTTGTCAGCTCGTTGTAATTGATTTTCATTATCAATGATAATTATATTGATAGTGAGAATCATTGTCAATTATATTTCCAATATTTTTATTGTGCTTTCCGTCGTATCCGGAATGGTTGGCATCATGGCCATTGAAAATGCACCCGGCCTCTTGAAAAAGTTTCTGTACGCCATTTTTTTCATAAAAAAAACGGCGGAACCTCCTTTTGGAAGTTTCCACCGCTTTCATTTTCCTCTCATCCCACCTGGTTCGGTTCCCCGTTGAGGTTGTTTTCTACGGTCAGGATGCCGAGTTCATGATGTTCGCCTTCATAAAGCGCGCCCTGGGCAAAGCGCATCTCCCCGTTCGTATCGATGACTTCAAGTTTGCAATAAGCCGGGCTTTTTTGCAGGGCACGGTAAAATTCATCCGTATTGCGAACGGGCTCCCCGTTGCATTTGGAAATCACTTCACCGATGGAAAGCCCCATTTTTTCCGCTTTTGATCCCGGTATGATCCCTAAAATGATCATGCCGTTGTTCTGCTGTGTAAAATAATACGGCGCGTTGTTTTCACGCATCCGGTGGTGAATGGAGATCCATGCTCTCGCGACAATGGCAAAAACGGCTGCTACTGCAGGAAAATAAGGAAAATAGAGCCCTGCTGCTCCGATTGCGGTCGTCATGATGCCCGCCCAAATAACCCAGGTTCCGATCCGCTTCAATGCAGACTGCGGTAAAGTGCTCTGGATTTGGTGCTGGAAACCGATTAAAAACGGGACAAGCACCAGTGAAAACGTATGCCCACCCCAGTTCACAACAGGCCACCATGAAGCGTTGACCGAAAGCGGGCCTGCGGGCAGAAAACAAACGACCGGCACAAGCCAGAGTTTTTTGGCCACAAATGCGCCGACATTCAAACCGCGCCGGCTTTTCCGCAGTTTCGGGGAAACATGCTTCGTGCCGCTTGTCCTCAACAGCATGCCTTCCGCTAACAAAAGAAGGCCTGCTAAAATGGAAAGCCCGGCAACCATCGCATCGGTTATGCCGCTCATCCAATCCGGCAGTTGAACCGGCAGCCATGTGAAAACAAAAAACAGGAGTACCGGTATGCCCGCGGTAAATGCCGGTGAGAGAAACCGGAACTGGCCCACGAGCGAAAATAAAATCGTCGCAGCCGCCACCACAGCAAGAACAGGCCATGACACTTGAAACCCTGCCGCCACTGAGAGAGCGGAAAGGATCAGCCCGCATACGAGCCCGGCAGGAAATAAAGACCGCAGTTCAAGCGATCCTTTATAAACCCTGATATGAAAATCGTTTCTTTCCCGCTTCACTCTTGCCGCACCCGAAACGAGCGCGAGCAACAGCGCATAATAGAATATCGGATGGAGAAAAAATCTTCCGATGCCTTTTAACACTTCAATGAGCCAAATCTGTTCCAACCGAAACACCATCCCCCGCACGTACCTATTTGTAGTATTATTTTAGCAGATTTTGGCGAAAAGCGCTTCGAAATTCCGGGTTTTTTTCCAGGCTCACAGATTTTCTGTCCAAACCGGCATCACCGCTTATGCAACTGCTCCGGGAATATCCTCATGCCGGCACCGCGCCATGCAAAAAGCTGAAACAAGCCAGAAATTGGCAAAAACATGAGGAGCGAGAGCAGGAAGAAGCAAATTTGCTGAATGTTGGCTTGCAGCCCGGCCCGCTGAAGCGGCGTTATTTGCTGACAACCTTTAACGCCACTTGCAGCTGCAAATCATTTTTTTCCGCGCGCGCCATTTTGTACAGCGATTTTTCCAATTCGGCAGCCGTTTTTTGATTGATGCTGCCGGTTACCGGAAGGCCTTTATCAAACTGGAACGCCTTAACGGCATTTTCCGTCTGGATATCGAAATAACCGTCTTCCCTGCCCGGCGAAAAGCCAAGGCTCTTTAGCATTTGCTGGGCGGTTTTGATTTGGGCGTTGTTCATATCCTTTTTCAACATGCGGCTGATTTGCAAAGCCTGGGCGTCGAAATAATCCGGCTGTTTCACTTCAATCGTCGGGGCAATGCCTTTATGATGGATCCAGTGGCCGTCGGGCGTAAGCCATTTAAACATGGTCAGTTTGATGATGCTCTCATCTTCCATCGGCACCGCTTCCTGCACCGTCCCTTTGCCAAATGTCCTGGCGCCGATTAATGGATAATTTTCCGTTTCATGAAGCGCTGCCGCCATAATTTCAGAAGCGCTTGCGCTACCTTTATCGACGAGGACCGCAACCGGATAAGCCTTTTTTTTCTTCAGTTTGGACACATACTGGACACGGTGCCCGCTCCGTTCCTCAATTTGCAAATACGGCTTGTTCCTTGTGACAAACTGCTTGAGAATCGCTTCAACACTGGAAAGAAGGCCGCCCGGATTTCCCCGTACATCAATGACAAGCCCTTCCATGCCGCGGTTTTCAAGTTTTTCGAGCTGCTGCGCAAAATCTGTTGCCGTATCTGTTGAAAACTGGGTAATGCCAATATAACCGATTTTTTTCCCGTTTGCCTTTTTCATTTTCGAGTAGACCGTGTCAAGCGGAATTTCATCACGTTTGACCGTCACTGTCATCTGTTTGCCGGAACCGGCCCTTGAAATGCCCAGCTTTACATTGGAGCCTTTTTTCCCTCTAATTCGTGTTGTCACTTCATATAAGTCCATGCCTGCCGTACTTTTTCCGTTGATTGTTGTAATTACATCTTCCGGGCGCAGTCCCGCTTTTTCGGCCGGGGAGTTTCTATAAGGAGAAACAATCAGTATTTTTCCGTTTTTTTTGGTGATTTCAGCGCCGATGCCTTGAAAAGAGGAATCCAGCGTGTCGTTGAATTGCGCAGCTGTCTCTTTGTCCATATAGACGGAATACGGATCGTCCAATGTACTGACCATGCCTTTGATTGCGCCTTCCACGAGTGTTTTTTCGTCAACTTTCCGGACATAGGAACTTTTAATTAATTGGTATGCCTGGGCAATTTTTGTGAGATCCGGCATATTGCTTGTCCCGCCGGTTGTTTCCTGGCGGGCGGGGGCTGCCTTGTCCTTTTGTGAAAACCATTGGCCCGCCGTATAGCCGCCGCCTGCACCGGCAAGCAGCGATCCCGAAATCGCAAGCGCCAGCCATTTTCGTTTCATGGTGATGCCCTCCTTGTACAAGAAGCGCCGCCAAAAAGCGGGGCTCTTCCTCTCGATAATTCAATATATGTACAAGCCGGGGGGCATATGCCGGGCAGCGGAAAAAGCCGGTGAAAGTCCCGCAGAAGGTGCAAAACAGGCTGCCGTGAAGCGAAAAAATGGGTGTTGCAAACGGGCTCCGGTTTCTTTAGGGGATACGCCATCCGGCCATGGCCATGCTGTCCACGAAACGGCACGAACGGCGGATGAGGCCATAAACAATTAGATTCAAAACGGGGTAAACCGTCACTTTCTCGCCAATTGGATTCAAAACAGGTAAAAAAAAGAAGCCTCTCCCGCCAAGCCGAGCAAGCGAAAACGGAAGAAGCCGAAAAGAGGTTGAGGGGTTCTCCCCTCGCTGAAATGCTATCTTAGAATCACAAAGGAACTTAAATCCGCCCGGATAACCGGTTCACGAAACGGCATCCAATTGCGGAACAGGCCGGTAACCTGCTGCAAAGTCTTCAATCATGGCGCTGGCTGTCGGAAATTTTCCGGCACCTGGGCCGGTAAGGGTAATTTTTCCAACCAGGCTGCCGTAAATGGTGACGGCGTTGTTGACGCCTTCCACCGCATAAAGGGCATGTTCGGAAGGAATAAGGACAGGCTTAACGGATGCTTTCAGCGTGCCGCCGTCACGGTATATGTCCGCAATATGCTTATAACGGAGCCCCTTCCGATCCGCTTTTTCAATATCCGCAAGCGAGAGCCCGCCTATACCTTCAACTTCTACTTTCTCCCAGTCCGGCTGGGTTCCGAATACGAGCCGGCTTAAGATCATCAGCTTGCAAAAAGCGTCCTGCCCTTCCACATCATTGCCCGGGTCAGCTTCTGCATAGCCGTGCTGCCTGGCGATTTCCAACGCTTCTTCAAACGGAAGATGTTTTTCGCGCATTTCCGATAAAATAAAATTGGATGTGCCGTTTAAAATCGCCTGCACACGCTGGATGTCATTGACCTGAAGCTGCTGGGAAATCGTCCGAATCACAGGGATGCCGCCTGCGGTTGTCGCTTCATAACCGACAAACACGCCTTTTTCTTTCGCTTTTTCAAGCAGCACATTCCCATATCTTGCAAACATGACTTTATTGGCAGTAATGACGTGGCAGCCTTTTTCAATTGCTTGTAAACAGTAAGAAAAGCCTGGTTCTTCCCCGACAATCGCTTCAAACACGACTTCAAGGCCGGGAATGGCAAGAATTTCCCGGAAGTCCGTCGTGACGAGCACAGAACTGTCAATGTTCCGCTTTTTACGGGGGTTTTTGATCAGAACCGCTGCAATCTCTACCTCGGCATGCAGCTTTTCTTTCAGCTGCTCCCGGTGGGTCCGGACGGCTTCATACACGCCCTGGCCGACCGTCCCAAAGCCGAGCAGCGCTGCTTTAATCACCCTCATTTATCCAAAAACCTCCCTGCAATATAGCGCTATTCGCCTCTGAAGCGTTTTGTTCATGTGAAACATCAAGCGGCCCGGCGGTCTCCGGTGCAGCCGGCACCATAAGCTCCCGATCCGGAACAGGTGTGCAGGCCGTCCGTGCCGACAAAATTGTATAGTGGGATCAGCCCGGAACGGATCCCGTGCAAGTTTTCCGGATCGCCTGTTGGCATTCGCCGTGGCGGCCTTCGCACGAACCTGCCTGGCCCGTTACCTGCTTTTACCGGGCTGTAACGGCCGTCGCTTTTGTAATGGCTTGATCGAGGTCGGCTGTCAAATCTTCGACGGCTTCAAGCCCGACAGACAAGCGGATCAAATCACCCGTGACCCCTGACTTTTCCAGTTCTTCATCGCTCAGCTGTGAATGCGTAGTCGTTGCTGGGTGGATGATCAGCGATTTCGCATCGCCGACATTCGCTACATGCGACCACAGCTTGATATTGTCGATCACGCGCCTTCCTGTTTCCCGGCCGCCTTTCACACCGAAGTTAACAATGGAGCCGTAGCCGCCGTTTAAATATTTTTGCGCCAGCTCATGGGACGGATGGTCTTCAAGGCCCGGATAATTGACCCATGCAACATCCGGATGGTTTTTCAGAAATTCCGCGACTTTCAACGCATTTTCGTTATGCCTTTCCACGCGCAGATGCAGCGTTTCAAGCCCTTGCAGGAATAAAAAGGCGTTGTCCGGGCTTAAAGCCGGCCCGAAGTCGCGCAAAAGCTGAACGCGAAGTTTTGTGGCGAACGCAGCCTGTGCCGTGTCGACGCCGTAGCGCAAGCCGTGGTAGCTCGGATCCGGTTCGCTGAAGTCCGGGAATTTCTCTGTGTTCCAGTCAAAATGCCCGCCGTCAACGGCAACACCGCCGATCGCCGTTCCGTGCCCGCCGATCCATTTTGTCGCCGAATGGACCACCACGTCCGCTCCCCATTTGATCGGATTCGAGCCATACGGAGAAGCAAACGTGTTGTCGACAATCAAAGGAATGCCGTTTTCATGGGCAACTTCCGCCACTTTTTCCACGTCGAGCACCTGCAGGCTTGGGTTGCCGATAATTTCCGCATACAATGCTTTCGTTTTCGGGGTGATCGCCTGGCGGAACGCTTCAGGGTCAGACCCGTCCACAAACTTGACGTTAATGCCGTATTTCGGCAATGTCACGGCAAACAAATTATAGGTGCCGCCGTAAAGATTGCTGGCGGATACGATGTCGTCGCCCGCACGCACAATATTCAAAATGGAGAAGGCAATGGCCGCCGCGCCGGATGATAAACCGACAGCCGCCGTTCCGCCTTCCAGTGCGGCAACGCGTTTTTCAAACACATCCACAGTCGGATTGCCGAGGCGGGAATAAATGAAACCTTCTTTTGATAAATTGAAGACGCCCTCTGCATGTTCTGTATCCGGAAAAACGTAAGAAGTCGTCCGGTATACCGGCACGGCGCGCGAGCCTGTCGCCGGGTCCGGTTCCTGGCCCCCGTGCAGCAATAAAGTTTCCGGTTGTAATGATGGTTGTGTCATTTTAAAGCCTCCTGATTTTTTAAAATTTTTCCGTGAAAGATGGAAGAGGAAGTGAAAAAACCCTCTTCGTAAGGGAAGAGGGTTACAATGTATGTAAGTTCCTCCCTTATCTTTCAGACGCATGTCTGTAGGAATTAGCACCTTTTCAGGCAAATGCCTGAAGGTTGCCGGGCTTCGCAGGGCCTAGTCCCTCCGCCGCTCTCGATAAGAGTTTCTTTTCATAATTCAATTTTGAATGACTTATTGTTTAAGATTATAGAAGACCAATGGCAAACCGTCAACCTTTTTTTGAAAAAATTTTCTTTTTCTTCTACAAAATTGGCGACAACAGCCGGGAAATGGACTCTTTAAACCGTACATAAAGCGGCCGGTTCTGGTAAACATGGAGCGTTAATTCGGTTGATTCGGCCATGTCGTCCCGGAAAATGCCGGCAAGTGTGCCGGAAAGCTCGCGGTCGTACAGCACGGCGTTCACTTCAAAATTGAGGCGGAAACTGCGCACATCGATATTGGCCGTGCCAACGGAAGCAATTTTCCCGTCTACGACAATCATTTTCGCATGGATGAACCCTTTTTGATAAATGTACACTTTGACGCCCGTTTTTAACAGCTGGCCGATGTTGGAAAGCGTCGCCCAGTAGACAAACATATGGTCCGGTTTATTTGGAATCATAATCCGAACATCCACTCCGGATAAGGCGGCAAGCGTCAGCGCATTCAGGAGGCTGTCATCCGGAATAAAATACGGTGTTTGCAAATAAATATATTTTTTGGCGGAATTGATCATTTTAATATAGCTGTTTTTAATCTGCTCCCATTCAGAATCGGGGCCGCTTGAGACGATTTGGATATCGGTTTCCCCCTGCGGCGGGATGACCGGGAAATAACGTTCTTCATCTCTTACATCGTGCGGTGACGCCTGATTCCAGTCCAAAATAAAGCGAGTCTGCATGGCATAAACAGCGCTCCCGGCAATCCGTAAATGCGTGTCCCGCCAATAACCGAATTTTTTATTCAGGCCAAGATACTCATCCCCGACGTTAAAACCGCCGATATAACCGACCCGTCCGTCGATAATCGCCAATTTCCGGTGATTTCTGAAGTTGACGCGCAAATTAATGAGCGGGATACGGGCAGGAAAAAAGGACGCCACTTCCCCTCCGGCTTCAATCAGCGGCCGGAAAAATTTGCGGCGGAACAGCATCCGCGATCCCATGTCATCATAAAGCAGCCGCACCTTTACGCCTTCTCTTGCTTTTTGGGACAGCAGTTCAATCAATTCATGGCCGAGACGGTCATTCCGGAAAATATAATATACAAGATGAATACTGTCTTTTGCATTCCGGATGTCTTCAAATAAAGCCTGGAATTTTTTCCTGCCGTCTGTGAAAATATCGACGTGATTGTCCTGGGAAAGGATCGCCCCGTCATTCATCAGCAGCATATAAACGAGATCCTTATACTGGACTGTCCGCTCATCATGGAACGGAAACCGGTTTTCGCGCAGCAGTTCAATCTGCTGCTGGGAAATTTCCTTAATGCCGATCTTCTCCTGTACCTTCCAGTCAAAAATTTTCCGGCGGCTTAAATTTTGCCCGAATACCAAATACAGGATAAAGCCGGCAATCGGCAGGAATAGCAGCACCAAAAGCCAGGCCCAGGTTGCGCCGACATCCCGCCGTTCGAGGAAAATAACGGTTCCCGCCAGAATAAAATTCAAAAGAAACAAGATAACCAGTAGTACCGTTACAATCATTGCGTTCTCCTTTTCGTACACCCTTTGTTCCCGGCCGGTATCCGGGAACACGGTGAAGTGTTTTGAAATTGATATAGGATATGTTTGCGCAGCAAAAATTACAATTGTATCATACCATAATATTTGCGCCTTACCTATCGTACAGCACTTTCCCTGCCATTGCATGCAAAAAGAACCGCACCAATAGATACGGTTCTTTTTCGCGCCTTTATTAAAAGTTAACGTAGTTTCTCGGGTTTTGGGCACCGGCATGTGGCGGCGGTGTCCAGCGGCCGTTATAAATTTCAAAGTGAAGATGGGGCCCTGTTGATTCCCCGGTATTTCCCATTGCGCCGATCTGCTGCCCTTTGCTGACGTGCTGCCCGGTGCTGACGCTGTACGAGCTCAAGTGGGCATAAACGGTCGTGTACAACTTCCCGTTAATATAGTGGGTGATCATGACGCAATTCCCGTATGAAGAAGAGCGGTACGCCCTGAACACGACACCGTCGGCTGCAGCGACAACCGGTGTCCCGATGCTGTTGGCAATGTCAACGCCCGGATGGAACCCGCCGGAGCGCCCGCCGAATCCGGATGAAATATATCCGGATGCCGGACGTGTAAAGGCCCCGGAAGAGACTTCCGGAAGCGGTCCGCCGGAATGGCTCCCAGAACTTGGGCTGGCCGATGATGCAGCGCTGGTTGTTCCTGCTTTCGAACCTGTTGATCCTGCATTCGTATTCGTTTGAGCCTTTGCTGCTGCATCTGCTTTTGCCGCCGCCTCTTTTCTTGCTTCAGCCTGCTTTTTCGCAAACGCAATCGCTTTTTCAATGGAAGCTTTCTGGTCAGCCAGGATGCTCTTTTGTTCGCTCAGCGACATTTTCTCTTCTTTGAGACTATCTTTTTGTTTGTCCAGCTGTTTGATTAACGCCGATTTCTCGCTCTCATCCTGTTTCAGACTGTCTTTTAATGATTGTAAATCAGACAGCATCGATTCCAAATCGGACAGTTTCTTCTCTACTGATGCCTGTTTGTCTTTTAAATCCTGTTCATCTTTTTTCTGTTCTTCCAAAATTTGCCGGTCTGCTTCAACCAATGTCTTCACTGCCGAAAAGCGGTCAATAAAATCACCGACGCTTTTCGCTTCCAAAAAAACATCCAAATAATTAACCGAACCGCCGCCGTTTTTCTGCATTGCGCGGGCGCGGTCTTCTAAAATGGCGTTTCGGTCTTCAATCCGCTTTTTGATTTCGGCGATATTTTTCTTCAGATCAGCAATCTGGCTTTTCGTTGTGCTGATATTCTGTTCCTGCTCGCTGATTTTTTTGTTCGCCGATTGAATTTTAGACTCAATCGCCTCAAGCTGGCTGCCGAGAGAAGCCTGCTTGTCTTGAATGTTGGAAATCTGGTTGTCTTTTTTGTCCATTTCGGATTGGACATTGGAAAGTTTACTCTCAATCTCGCTTTTTTTCTGCTGCAAATCTCCTGCCGCACTCGCATTGGACTGGTAGCCGAACAGGCCGCCCAAGCTGAGCGTGCATACAACGGCAGCAGGCAGAATGGAACGCTTCTTCATCTTTTTCCCCCTCAGAGCAATATGGTTTTGTTTTATGTATCCGGGGACGCAACGCCCCGTTTTTCCTATGTTTTAAAACGAACGGAAAAGGGTATAGCATAAAAATCAGGCGGACGGGACCGGAATACATCCCTGCCGTTCCCGTTACACTTTCAAATAACGGCGGATCGACATCGAACTTCCCCAGATTCCGATGCAGACGCCAAGCACGAGCAGCAGGCCGTCTACGCCGTAAATGAACGGGCTGATATCAAGCATATGGATAATATTGTTTTGAAGCTTCGGCTCCACGATTTTATAAACGGAGTAATAGCCGAAGGAAATCAGCACAATCGGCAGAATGGACCCCAGGATCCCGAGCCAGAGCCCTTCGAGAAGAAAAGGCCAGCGGATAAACCAGTTTGTCGCCCCTACCAGTTTCATAATCTCGATTTCTTTTCTTCTGGCAAAAATCGTAATTTTAATCGTATTCGAGATAAGGAACATCGCCGTAAGCAGCAGGGCAATGATTAACACAACCCCGACATTGCGGCAGATACTTAAAACATGGAACAGCTTTTCCACTTTTCCTTTACCGTAAATGACGGATTCGACATGGTCCATTTTTTGAATTTGCGCTGCAACTTTCGGCGTGTCTGTCGGCTGCTTTGTTTTGACAATAAATACATCATACAATGGGTTGTCCTGCTGGAACAGTTTAAAATCATCACCCATTCTTTTAACCAATTCTTTTAATTCCTGTTGTTTAGAAGAAAACTTGACAGAATTGACGGCATCCAGGCTCTCAATCTCGCTCTCCAGCCTTTCCCTGTCGGCAGCCTTTGCCGCTAAATCGATATGGACGCGAATTTCCACGTCGTTTTCAATATCGGAAGCAAATTTATTCATGTTCAGGATGATGACAAAAAATACGCCGACCAGAAGCAGGGTAATCGTTACGGCACTTGCCGATGCAAACATCATCCAGCCATTCCGGCCAAGGCTTTTAAAACTTTCCCGGAAGTGGCGTTTAAGCGTATTAATCTTCATAACCGTAACCTCCCAGCTGCTCATCGCGTACCACTTTCCCGCCTTCAATAGCGATGACGCGGTGCTTGTTTGTGTTTACAATATCACGGTTATGGGTAGCCATGACAACCGTTGTCCCGGTTACGTTGATGTCTTCGAGGATTTTCATAATGTCCCATGAAGTTTCCGGATCGAGGTTTCCAGTCGGCTCGTCCGCAATGACCACTTTCGGCATGTTGACGATGGAACGGGCGATGGAAACCCGCTGCTGTTCACCGCCGGACAACTCAGAAGGCAGCATTCTTGCTTTATTTTTCAACCCGACCTGGTCGAGTACTTCCATAACACGGCTCCGGATATAGGAAGGTTCCTGCTCGATCACTTCGAGGGCAAACGCGATATTTTCATATACAGTCAATGTCGGCAGCAACTTAAAATCCTGGAATACGACACCGATCTGCCGCCGGAAATAAGGAATCCGTTTGTCCCGGAGCTTTGAAAGATTGACGCCGTTCACGATGACATCCCCTGATGTCGGCTTTTCTTCGCGGTAAATCAGTTTGACGAGCGTGGATTTGCCTGCGCCGCTCGGGCCAACGATATAAACAAATTCGCCCTGGTTGATTTTTATATTTAACCCGCTCACGGCCATGACGCCGTTCGGGTACTTTTTATAGACGTCCTTTAATTCTATCATTTCCTCACCTGGCTTTTTCAATGTAGCGTGCCGAAATGAAAAATGTGTCAACGGCACCGGCAAAAAACGCCAATTTTTGCAATACCTGCACACCCGTCCCAGTAAAAGATCCGCACGGGATGATTTGCTGTAAGAAAAGGCTGCGTAAAAGCCTTTCTGCATAAAATTTGACTTTTTTCTCTTTTCAACGCGCGAGAATCCGCATAATTGCTCGAAATTCGCACATTAACCATTATAGCATCCCTTGCCTTAAGCGACATTACAGTTTTGTTTCAAATTTCCTAATAAGCGAATTTTATTTTTTCATTTTTTTCAAAAAGATTGCGTTACGCTCGCTTCTTATCTCTTACTGGACCGGCATTTTTTCAGATGTTACAGAGCAGACCGTTTCTAAGACCCGCATTAAAAAAACGGGCCGGAAACCGGCCCGTTTTTGTCATTTTTTCTTGGAGAGCCATTTGGCGACTTTTTGGGCATCGTCTCCCTTTAAAAGCCCTTTCGGCATATCTCCTTTTCCGTTTTCAATGACATTTAAAATCTGTTTTTCGCTGAGCTTAGAACCGATATGCTGCAAATTCGGTCCGACGTTCCCCTGCAATTGGTCGCCATGGCAGGCAGAACATTTTTGGTCTGCCAGTTTTTCGGCATCGCCGCCACTTGCCGTGTTTTTCCCGCCGCCTGATGATGGAGACCCGTTCCCGCAGGCAGCAAGCCCGGCTGCAAGCAGAACCGCCGCCAAAGCTGCGCACCATTTTTTCACACGAAGCCCTCCCTCCTGTGCACATTCTTCTTCCATTATACCGGATGGCCGCCCGGGCTTGGCAAGAAATACGAAAAACGCGTAAACGCGCGGCTACGGCATGTTAAAACCTTCGCCCAGCACTTCGGCGGCATCCATCACAACAACAAATGCCTTGCCGTCAATGGTTTTGACAAGGTTTCTCAACTTAATAAATTCAGACTGGTCGACGACACACATCAGAATCGGTTTTTCCTGATCGGTAAATCCGCCATATGCAGGGAGCCTTGTAACCCCGCGGTCGATCTGGAACAAAATCTCTTTCCGGATATCCTCGTATTTGTCGGAAATAATGAGCACATTTTTTGAACGGTTCAGGCCGACCTGGACGAGGTCAATGGTCTTGCTTGTGACAAACAGCCCGATGATTGCATACAAACCCTTTTCAATATCGAAAACAGCAGCTGCTGACAGGACAACTAGCCCGTCAATCGCAAGCACACATTTTCCGAGTGAGATGCCGGTAAATTTATGGATAATTTGCGCGGCCAGATCGGTTCCGCCGGTTGAAGCCCTGCCGAGAAACACAATCCCGAGCCCCGCCCCGACGCCGATCCCGCCAAACAGTGCGGCCAGCAGTGCATCATGCGTCCACGGCTGCCAATTTTCCGTCAAAAAAACAACAAACGGCAAAAACACGGTGCCAACAAGTGTTTTGACACCAAATTGGTAACCTAAAAAAATAAGGCCGGCAAGAAACAGCGGAATGTTAAGCCCCCATTGCACATAGGCCGGCTTCCATCCGAACAGCCCGTGAAAAATCGTGCTGATCCCGCTGACGCCGCCGGACGCAATATTATTCGGAAGCAGGAAAACATTAAATGTAATCGCGACAATTGCCGACCCGGCAAGTATGTATCCATATTCCATCATCATCGTCCGGTATTTGTTCGCCGGTTTTCTCCTTTTCTTTGCCATGTCCATCCCCCTTTTCATAAAAAAACGGATGCCACACACCAATATACAGGACCGCTTGTTTCGCACCCCTCATATATTTTCCGGCATTGTGGCATCCGGGCCTGTCATGCGTTCAATTTTCAGGAAAACTTTTTTCTTATTACGAAATATGTGAGCGCAGGTAAGCATCAATGAACGGATCAATTTCGCCGTCCATCACCGCCTGGACATTCCCTGTTTCAACATTTGTCCGGTGATCTTTTACCATGGAATATGGATGGAAAACATAAGAACGGATCTGGCTGCCCCACCCGATCTCTTTCTGTTCGCCGCGGATTTCCGCCAATTGTTTCTCTTTCTCTTCTACTTCTTTTTGGTACAATTTCGCTTTCAGCATTTTCATGGCTTGTTCGCGGTTCTGAATTTGCGAACGTTCCGATTGGCAGGAGACGACAATTCCGGTCGGAATATGGGTAATCCGGACAGCCGAAGACGTTTTGTTAATGTGCTGGCCGCCTGCCCCGCTTGCCCGGTATGTGTCGACACGCAAATCTTCCGACCGGACTTCCACTTCAATGTTGTCGTCTATTTCCGGCATCACTTCGCACGAGACGAACGAAGTGTGGCGGCGGCCGGCTGCATCAAACGGCGAAATCCGGACAAGACGGTGAATGCCTTTTTCCGCTTTAAGATAACCGTACGCGTTATGCCCTTTGAAAAGGAGGGTGACGCTTTTCACACCGGCTTCGTCGCCCGGGAGGTAATCGAGGGTTTCGACTTTAAAGCCTTTTTTCTCGCCCCAGCGTGTATACATTCTGAGCAGCATGGAACACCAATCCTGGGATTCCGTACCACCCGCGCCGGGATGCAGTTCCAAGATCGCATTGTTCGCATCATACGGCCCGTTTAAAAGCAGCTGCAGCTCGTATTCATTTAATTTTTCCGTAAACCCTTCAAGCTCAGCTTCAAGCTCTTCTTTCAGTTCCTGGTCATTTTCTTCTTTGGCCAGTTCGTACGTGACTTCGAGATCCTCCTGTTGCGACTCGAGTTCACGGTAGCCGTTTACCATTTCTTTTAAAGCATTGGATTCATTAATAATTTTCTGCGCTTCCTGCTGGTCGTCCCAAAAGTTAGGCTCCAGCATTCTTTCTTCCAATTCGGCAATGCGCGTCTCTTTTTCTTCTAATTCAAAGAGACCCCCTGAAACCCGCTAATTTCTTAGCTGTATTTTCCAATTCTGCTCTGATTTCCGATAATTCCATTCCATTCACCTCATTAAATTTTTCTGCTGTTTTCCGCAAAAAAGAAGGGCGGCGTTTTGCCCCTTCTTTTTTTGCGTATGCCTGCCTGATTTTAAGCCTCAAGCCGGCCGTGGCAGTTTTTATACTTTTTGCCGCTGCCGCACGGGCAAGGGTCATTCCGGCCGATGCGCACTTTTTTGCGGACCGGTTTTTTCTTCACAGCGGTTTCTTCCCCGCCCGGCACGACAGCCTGGCCTTTTGCCACTTCCTGCCGCTCCAGGTTGGTTTGGATTTCTGCTTTCATAATATATTTTGCCGTATCTTCCTCGATGGATGCAACCATATTTTCAAACATGGCAAAGCCTTCCGACTGGTATTCGCGCAGCGGGTCGATCTGGCCATACGCGCGCAAGTGGATCCCTTCACGGAGATGGTCCATCGCATCAATATGGTCGATCCATTTTGAGTCAACGGAGCGCAGCAAAATGACTTTTTCAAATTCGCGCATCTGTTCCGGCCCGAATGCTTCTTCTTTTTCATCATAGCGCATCTTCACTTTTGCCATGATAAGGTCAACCATTTCGTCCGGTTCTTTTCCAAGCAAATCTTCCCGTGTGATGTCGCCTTCACGCAGCAGATTGGTCAGGACATAATCGACAATGCCCTGCAAGTTCCATTCTTCCTCATCTTCATGGAGCGGCGCATTGGCGTTTACAACGCGTTCTACGACCGAACGGATCATTGTTTCAACGATTTCACGCAAATTATCCGCCGTCAGCACTTCATCGCGCTGCTTATAAATGATCTCGCGCTGCTGCCGGAGGACATCATCATATTGGAGCAGTTGTTTCCGGGCGTCGAAGTTATTGCCTTCCACCCGTTTTTGTGCGGATTCAACGGCGCGCGACACCATTTTGCTCTGGATCGGCTGCGTATCATCCATACCGAGCCGTTCCATCATGCTCCTCATATTATCCGATCCGAAGCGGCGCATCAGTTCATCTTCCATTGACAGATAAAACTGTGTTACCCCGGGATCTCCCTGGCGTCCGGAACGCCCGCGCAACTGGTTGTCGATCCGCCTTGATTCATGGCGTTCGGTTCCGATGACGGCAAGGCCGCCCAGTTCCACGACACCTTCGCCAAGCTTGATATCGGTACCGCGCCCGGCCATATTTGTCGCGATCGTAACCGCGCCTTTTTGCCCTGCCTGTTTGATGATTTCCGCTTCACGCGCATGGTTTTTCGCGTTCAACACGTTATGCGGGACGCCTCTCTTTTTCAACATTTGGGAAATCAATTCAGACGTTTCGATCGCAACCGTCCCGACAAGCACCGGCTGGCCGAGGTCGTGGCGCTGCTTAATATCCTCGACAACAGCCCTGAACTTGCCTTCCATCGTTTTGTAAATCAAATCCGGCCGGTCGTCGCGGATGATCGGGCGGTTTGTCGGGATCACGACAACACGCATGTTATAAATGTTGCGGAACTCTTCTTCTTCCGTTTTCGCCGTACCGGTCATCCCCGAAAGCTTCGCATACATCCGGAAATAGTTCTGGAACGTGATCGTGGCCATCGTCATGCTTTCGTTCTGGATCTCCACGCCCTCTTTTGCTTCAATCGCCTGGTGCAGCCCTTCACTGAACCGGCGGCCTTTCATCAGGCGGCCGGTGAACTGGTCGACGATGATGATTTCCCCGTCCTGCACGACATAGTCGACATCCCGGTGCATCGCAACATTGGCTTTCAGTGCCTGGTTAATATGGTGGTTGATCGTCACATTACGGAGATCATACAGGTTGTCGATGTGAAAATATTTTTCAGCTTTCGTGATGCCTTCTTCCGTCAGCAGCACACTCTTCGTTTTCACATCATAAGTGTAATCTTTTTCTTTTTCCAATGTACGCACAAATGCATTCGCTTGTGTATACAGTGCTGTCGATTTTTCAGCTTGTCCGGAAATTATAAGCGGCGTCCGCGCTTCATCGATTAAAATCGAGTCGACTTCATCAATGACCGCAAAATAAAGCGGCCGCTGCACTTTTTGTTCATGGTAAAGCACCATATTGTCGCGCAAATAATCGAAGCCGAATTCATTGTTCGTCCCGTATGTGATATCTGCTGCATATGCGGCCTGTTTTTCTTCGTTCGACATATTGGTTAAATTCAGGCCGACAGTAAGCCCGAGAAATTTATACAGCTCGCCCATTTCCTCGGCATCCCGCTTCGCCAGGTATTCGTTCACCGTGACGACATGGACGCCTTTCCCGGACAGGGCGTTCAAATAAACCGGCATCGTGGCGGTCAGCGTTTTCCCTTCACCGGTTTTCATTTCGGCAATATTTCCTTCATGGAGCGTAATACCGCCCATCAGCTGGACATGATAAGGATAAAGCCCGAGCACACGTCTGGCGCCTTCCCGGACAACCGCAAAAGCTTCCACAAGCAGGTCATCAAGGCTCTCGCCGTTTTGGTAACGCTGCTTAAACTCTTCCGTTTTGTCGCGCAGCTGCTCATCCGACAGCCTTTCCATATCCGACGCCAATTCTTCAATCTGGTTTGCGATCTTCTCAAGATGTTTCAGTTCACGTTTGTTGGCATCAAAAACTTTGTCCAAAAAAGCCACCATTCAAAACGCTCCTTTATTTCAGTATCAAAACAGGACTGTTTCGGCCCTATCGTTGTAATTGCCATGACTTTTAAATTTTAATTATAGCACAGTTTCTTTTCTGCGTCTCTTTTTCCGCCAGGTTTTCCCGGCCGTGTTAAACCAGGGTTTCCATGCTTTTTGGGGAAAATTCCGATGATACAGCCCAGGATTTGCCGGGTGCGTGTATTTTGTTTCCTGAAATATACCTTATTGTATTGTAACACTGAAACGGAGCGCATACAACAAAAGAACCCGGAGACAGGCTGCCGGTGCTTAAGGCTAAAAATCCCATAAAAAATAAACAAAATATTGCCGCTCTGTTGGCTGCTGCAAAATGCCATCGCCATGCAAATGGACGCCCGGGGCTGATGCACAACTTCAGGTATATCGTCTATATCGTCCTTTAAAATCCATGCCAGGCAACCGGTTTTTAACCTCCAGGGAGATTCCGGCTTTCCCGGTTCGGCATGCCCGGGCCGCTGTCTGAAAAAAAATGAAGAGGCCTGAGCACCCATTTGGAATTGGAAAAGCGTTTTACCAGGCCGCCACCATGCCGTCCGCACGCGATTCCGTGCCGCCCATCAGTACGCCCGTGTCCAGGTTGCGCCAGATGATCTGGCCGCGGCCGAAACCGCCAGTATCCGCAGCCACTTGGACATCGTGCCCTTTTCGGATCAGCCCTTGCACAAGGTGATTCGGAAAATGGGGTTCTACCAGCACTTTTTTCCCTTTTGTCCATTGCCATCTCGGGGCATCGAGCGCCTGCTGCGGATGAAGATGAAAATCAATCGTGTTCATGATCACTTGGAAGTGGCCCTGCGGTTGCATATAGCCGCCCATCACCCCAAACGGCCCGACCGCTTCCCCGTCTTTTGTTAAAAAGCCGGGAATAATCGTATGATACGTCTTTTTGCCGGGTTTCAATGCATTCACATGCGTTTCATCCAAAGAAAAATCATGCCCCCGGTTTTGCAAAGCAATTCCTGTGCCCGGAACGACAATGCCGGAGCCGAATCCCATATAATTGCTTTGGATATAAGAAACCATATTCCCTTCCCCGTCCGCTGCCGCCAAATAGACAGTGCCGCTCTTTGGCAGTTCATACGGTTCCGGATCCAGCGCCAGATCCCCGATCAGCCTGCGCCGGTTTGCAGCATAGCCTTCCGAAAGCAAGTGTGCAATGTCCGCCTTCATTTCACCGGCATCTGTAATGAACGCTTTGCCGTCTGTAAAAGCGAGTTTCATTGCTTCAATTTGTTTATGATAGGTATCCACGCAGTCTTTTTCACGAAATTCAAATCCTTGCGCAATATTGAGCGCCATCAACGCAACAAGCCCCTGCCCGTTCGGCGGCATTTCCCACACCTCATAGCCCCGGTAGCTGGCGGAAATCGGCTCCACCCATTCGGGATGATAAGCCTCCAAATCTTCCCTGCTTAAAAAGCCGCCCCATTTCCGGATACAGGCACTGATTTTTTCTGCAAGCGGCCCCCTGTAAAAACTTTCTGCTTTCGTTTCCGCAATTTCCTTTAATGCCGCGGCATGCCCGGGCGATTTCCACACTTCCCCGATTGCCGGCGCCCTGCCGTCCGGCGCAAACGTGTCAAACCATGGCCGGAACATTTCTTCTTTAAAAATCGTTTGAAACTGGCGGAATGCCCTTTCCCAGTATTTTCCCAAAACCGGCGAAAGCGGGTACCCCTCTTCCGCATACCGGATTGCCGGTTGCACAACGTCTGCCAGCGGGAGCCGCCCGAATTTTTCCGATAGCGCCGCCCATGCTGCCGGCGCGCCCGGCACCGTAATCGGGACCACCCCATAAGCCGGCATTTTTTCATACCCTTGTTTTTTCACGGCCTCAATGGAAATCGACTGCGGTGCGGGCCCGCTTGCATTTAAACCGTGCAGTTTCCCGCCCGCCCAAACAATGGCGAATGCATCTGAACCGATGCCGTTCGAGGCCGGCTCCACGACCGTTAAGGCGGCGGCTGCGGCAATAGCGGCATCAATCGCATTGCCGCCTTTTTGTAAAACTTCAAGGCCGGCCTGGGCAGCTAGCGGCTGTGAAGTGGCAACCATTCCTTTTTTGGCAAAAACGGTATTTCTGGTGGATACATAAGGATGATACAAGTAATCCAGGTCCATCATCTTTCCCCCTCGTATAGAAATGTCTGTCCCTGCACTGGCCTTTCCTGCAAGCGGATGCCTTGCCGGCTGCCCGCCCCCAGGTTTCCAGTCCGCCATCCGGGCTTTTCTCGCTTCCTGCTTGCCTTTTTTCTTCTCTATCCTAAACATAGGCACCGGCTCATTTTCACCTTTCTGCCGGGGCCGCGTCCACTGCAGCATGGCGGCTAATTAGACAAAAGAGCCATGTCTGCCAAGGGTTTTGTCCCGATAGAAGCTCCAATTGACAAAACCACCGGCGAAGCAGGGCGATTAGGTCTTCTATCCTGAACATAGGCACCGGCTCGTTTTCACCTTTCTGCCGGAGCCGCGTTCCTTGCCGGCTCGCGTTGTGTGCTAAAAAACCGCCCCCGGCCCGCTTTGCTTTCACCGGATAGGCCCATGCTGCAAAAGCACCCGCGGATTCACCGCGGGTGCTTGCTTCGCCATTCCCTTATTTTGTTTCAATCAGTCCGTATTTGCCGTCTTTGCGGCGGTATACGATGTTCGTATGATTTGTTTCCGCATCGGTGTAAATGAAGAAGTTGTGGCCCAAAAGGTTCATTTGCAGCACTGCTTCTTCACTGTCCATCGGTTTTAAGTTAAAATGTTTGGTCCGCACAATTTGCAGTTCTGAGTCTTCTTCTTTCCTGGCTTGTTTTTCTTTCAGTACGGCGTCCGGAGTGAACAGTTCCCTCGTGCTTCCTTTTTCACGCAGTTTCCGGTTTACTTTTGTTTTATGTTTGCGGATTTGCCGCTCCAATTTGTCAGCAATCAGGTCAATTGCCGCGTACATATCCTCATTGGTTTCTTCCGCACGCAATACGAGCTGCGGCATTGGAATTGTAATTTCCACTTTGGAAGTTTTATCCGGATTGACTTTAAGTTTTACATTGACGGAAGTGTCTGGCGTTTCTACGAAATACCGATCCAACTTGTTCACTTTTTTCTCAACATAATCCCGAATCGCCGGAGTTACCTCAATGTTTTCGCCACGAATGTTGTAGTTCATCATGTGGACCCCTCCTCATCAACTGGCAGCCCCCTTGCATACCGCGGTATGCTCGCACTTTCACTTTGCACGGTAAAAGCGCTGCCTTCTCTAATAATCTTACACTTATATATTACACATTTCCTGTCTAAATTCCTTCTTTTTTGGCGAATTTTTCTTAGAAATATTTGTCATCCCCCTGTTGCCGCTGTAAAAAGCAGCCATCATGCCGGTTTACACGGCCTTTCCCGAAAAAAAAGAAGTTCTGCATCGATCAGAACTTCTATCTTTTCCGGTCATAAAACCTTCCATCATTTAACTGCAGGGACTGGTACGGATTTATATACTGCTTCATGGACGTTTTCTTTTTCGCAGCTTTCTGAATATCGTTCCGGATGCCGGACAGCGTTTTCTGCATCAGGGGCTTCAATTGTTTGTCGAGATCCATGATTTTTCTTCCAAGCCATTGCGCTTCAGCGGAAAAAGGCGGTTTAATGGCAGCAAGCAGGGCCCCGCGCCGGTCGAGGAGCCGGTGGACGTTTTGGATCAAGGTTTCCCTCGGCTGTTCTTTATGAAATTCCGAAAGCAGCGCTTCCGTCAGCTCCAGGCAGGCGGCTAGATCGCCCATCATACTTTGCCGCCCTGCCCGTATGTTTGCCGGCGGTTTGCCTGGATGACCTGCTTCCAGGTGTCGCGGAAACCCGTTACCAACTCTTCCGCTGTATCGAGTTTTGACATATCATTTTTCACATTGGCCTGGATCAGTTCGCGCAGGATAAAATCGTAAAGGGAAAGCATCTTTTCTGCATCTTCAAATTTGCCCGTATCGAGCGTCATCATCAATTCGCGGATGATGTTTTGCGCTTTTTGGATATTTTGATTTTTTTCTTCAAAATTTTTGTTTTCAATGGCTTTTTTCGCCAAATGGATAAATTTCAGGCAGCCATTGTACAGCATCAATGTCAGCTCGCCCGGCGATGCGGTTGCAATCGAGTTGTTCTGGTACGCCTGGTATGGATTACGTGTTGCCATTTGCGGCCCCTCCTTTAACTATTGCTGAAAAAGCTGGATAGATAAGTATATTGGCTGTTGTATTTTTGGATTGCTTGCTCCATCGCTGTAAACTGCGCATAATAACGGTCTTCAAGCTTGTCCAGTTTGTCGTTCATGTCACGGATTTTATCCGTCAAATCGTTGATGTTTTTCCCGATCGTGAACTGGGTGTTCACATAAGTGGATTTCCCGGCTTTGTCAACGATCGTGTTATACGTTTGATTGACGCTGTCGTACAGCCTTTGGACAATGCCTTTTTCCGATGTTGTGCTGCCGGACGCGCGAAACAGCAGTTCAACCGAATCCGGATCGTTTTGGATCGCGGCCTTCAGCTTGTCTTCATTAATTTCTAGCTTGCCGCCTTTAAGCCAGTCGGAAGTCGTTGTGATGCCGATGCTTGATAGCTGGTTGTATTCGGATGAAATATTGGCGTTATTTACTTTTGAATAAATCAATGACCGCATGTTCGACAAGGAATTTTTCAGCGTCATATCATTCCTTAAAAGGCCGCTTCTCGCTTTTTTATCCCATTGGTCCTGCTGCGTGTCCGTCAATTCCTTGCGTTGGTCGTCCGTAAGCGGCGCATAATCCGGGTAGCGGTCTTCATTCAGCTTCGACTGCACGGCATCAATCAGGCTGTTATACTGGTCCACGAAATTTTTGATGTTTTTGAAAATGGTGTCCGTATCGTTAGAGACCGTAACCGTGACGGGTGTATCAAATTTGCTCTTAAGGGTGTACGTTACGCCGTTGATGGCGAACGTGTTGGACGTACGTTCTGTTTCCAGGCCGTTAATCGTAAATTTTGCATTCTCACCGCCGGATTCTTTGCTGCCTTTAAACTGCAATGTCTGATTTAAAAAATCATTGTCAGATCCGCCGATGATGATTTCATTACCATTATCCACAGATGAAGACGAATTAAAATTACCGGTCTCTTTTCTCGTCAGCGTAAACATATCTTTATATTCGTCATAATACATTGTCAAACCTAAGTTTGAATTGTTCACTTTAGAAATGACATCATTTAACGTTTTATCCGCGCCGATATAAAAATTGCCGTTCACCAGCCCGCTTGAAGTATACGTTTTTAAGTTAAAAGAAGTGTAATTTTGCTGGTAGCTGATTTGGATAGCAGAACCGCTATAAATTGACCCGAAATCGCTATTAAAATCAATTTTTCCCGTTTCCGGATTAAGGGTGCCGATCTGGGTCGAACCAATGAATAAATTCATATTTCCGTCCGTGCCTTGGAAGAGTGAGACGTTATTGTTTCCAACTGTCATAGTAAATGAATCGGTGATAATGTCCCCAAAGTCCAATTGTATTGATTTCGTATCAGACGAGACGGTTGCACTTTTTGTTGCTTTATCCACCACGTATTCAACACTAATGCTCGTCCCGGCGGAAATATTTGAATTAAATTTTAATGTTGCCTGCCCGCCAGCAGTTGTAAGTAAAACCTGGTTATCACTGAGCGTAACGGACGGATCTGTCACCACTTCATAAGTTTTTCCGTTCATTTTTACATTCATTGGCATATTACTGTTAAGTGTGCCCTTTAAGTCAAACGTAACAGACGTTGGATCTGTGGAGTCCCCTTTGGCTGTTATGGTATCCGATATTACTCCCCCTTGGCTCCATTTGATTGACCCGCTGAAATTTCCTGACTGTTTCCATAAGGATTGATTCAAATCAACCTTATTGGATGAATCTGTTGAAATTGAGGCTTTGGCTACCCTCGTCGCTGCCGTCGCCAATTGTGTTACACTTTGAATTGTCGTTGACCCCAGCGATGCATTATTCGCCGCTGTTGCCGTTACATAGCTTTCATTTGATGAAGTCGTCGTGCGTGCCCTGTACTTGGAAGTCAATTTCATGTTGGACAGCGTGGAGCGGAAGTCAAAATATTTTTGGTTCAGCGTCCGGTAGTCTTCTTCCTGCCACTCCAAAATTTGCTTTTGCTGCTGCAGTTTGACCAAAGGCTGTTTTGCCACGGTCATCATTTTTTCGACAATAGAATCGATGTCCATGCCGCTCGCAAGCCCTGTAATTCTTTGTATGGATGTCATTCAATCCCCTCCTTTATACCTTTTCATCGGCCAGAATCCCGACATAGTGCAGCATATCGGCATATGTATCCAAAATCCTTTTCGGCGGAATTTCTTTAATCACCTGGTCCGTCTTGTCGTCGATAATCGTAACATAATATTCTTTTAGCTGGTCATGAAATTGAAATTTTAAATGGGTGGAGGATCCGGACAGGAAATGGTTCAGCTGGTCCACCGCTTTTTTCACTTTTTCTTTCGTTTCTTCATTGGCGGGAAGGATTTGTTCCCTGGTTTGTTTTGTCACAATTGGCCTGGCCTGATCCGCCCCGGTTGCCTTTTGTGCCTGCGGTGTACTGGTTGCAAGAGGCGGATGCGCAGCCTGCCACTGCGTCGCTCCAATCATAGCAAGTTCTCCTTATGTTCCGGCGTTCCCGCCATGCCTTGTTTCATGGCGGAACAAAACCGCTTTTTTGTCTACTATTTGTATCGGATGTTTCCAGCCGTTTTTAACATCCGCCGCTTTAAAATTTCACTTTGGCGAATGCCTTGCTTGAATCCGTGTACATGCCGGAACGGGTGAAGCAGCGCAAATTTTTGGGATAAAAGGCAGATACCCATACAGGCACCGGGTTTTTCACATATGCTTTATCGTACAAAAAATAATGGGGTTGAGGAGGAAAAAACTTTGAATACAGGTTATCAAGAAGTTCCTTATTATGAAACATTTAACCATGAAGATGTAAGATTGCGGCCATGGGGATTTGGAGGCTTCGGATTCCGGCCATGGGGTTTTAGGCCATGGGGATTCGGTTTTGGCCCGTTCCTCGGAGGGTTTGCAGGCGGCCTGGCAACATCGGCATTGCTCGCACCTGCGCTTTACGGCGGCTACGGCTTCCCGTACGGCGGCTACGGCTATTTCTGGTAGTCCGACGCAAGAAGCCGGCCTTTAAGCCGATTTCAACTTTGCGCCGGCCTCCCGTTTAAGAAATAGAGTAGCGGATCATTTGCTGGTTTTAATAAGCGATGGTCGTTGGACACAAGGCGTAAAGAATCCGTTTTCATATAATCGCCCGGCACCGGCGAAATGCCGGTGTTTTTTTCACTTCGGCACTTCCTTCACGCACCGCCTTTGCCGTTTACGCCCGCCTCGATACATAACGGTTTTCTTTTATCCAGAACCGGTACGGGTAATGTTTGGCTTCACCGGTGTTATCGATTCCGATGCGCGGGCCGGTTTCGATTTGTTCCGGTTCGTATCCTTCCGCAATAAAGAGCGGGCGTTCGTAAAATACGCGCCCGTAGTCTTCCATTGTAATGCCTAATGATTTTGTTAACTTCCCGGGACCGTTTGTGAGTTGCTTTGCTTCCTTGACTTTCCGGCGGGCAAACATCAGCTCCGTTCCAATAAAAGGTTCCACGGCACGGATCAGGATGGCTTCCGGTGTGCCTTCCCGGCCGCTGACGACATTCACGAGGCAGTGGGTATGCATTTGGTATGTATACACGTGGCCCGGGCCATGGTACATGATTTCCGTTCTTTTCGTCCGCCGGTTTCCATAACTGTGCGCGGCCCTGTCCCATGCACCCATGTATGCTTCCGTTTCGACAATAAAACCGGCCGCCGTTCCTTCTTCCGTCTCTTTGACGAGCAGGCAACCGAGAAGGGCACGCGCCAGCTCCAGCGTATCTTGTTTAAAAAAAGCCGCCGGCAAAGGCATAAGCGGGGCTTTTCTCACATGAATGCCTCCTTTCTATATGGGGCGCTACTTTCCGTACATTAATGATACCCGGCAAAGGGCACTTTAACTCCTTTCTCCATATCATATGGTATCCGGCCAAAAGCATCTTTCCGTGCAATAAAGGATCTTTCACGCGCTTAAACATGCGGCAGCGGTTTCGCCGAGCACAAACGAAAACCGGAGTGAACTCTCTTCCCATGCAATGAACGATTGATATCCCGAACGCTTCGAAAACCCCTTCTTCCCATCCATGCAAAAACAGCTTTCCATCCGGCAGTGGTTCCTTCGTATTTTTAAACATGCCTTGCACGATAACGGTTACGCTGCTGCGATTGCGGAATCCGGAACCAGACGCATCTTTCCATCCAGCAATGATTCCTTCGTTTTAAAGCCTATACACCTTTCCCTTACGATAAACCGGAATGGAAAAATGTTTTCCATTCAAAGCTTTCTTTGCACATTCAAAAATGGAGTTTCCCTGCCGCGATAACGGTTACGTTACAGCAGTTACCGGAGCCGGGGAAAAGGCAGCCATCTCCAGTTTAGTTATAACGATTGGTATCCCTTTTTCCGCTTTGTTCCAGGCGCACAACCAAGGCTGTCAAAATGTATTTCACATATGCCAGCACGCTCGAACGGCGCTCGCGGATGATGTTAAGCTGGTGGATAAAATCGAGTATACTTTTCCTGCTCATATTGCGGACAAGCAAATCGATTGCCTGCTCGATTGTCAATTCCCGGTGCCTGTCTTTGCTTGTCTGCACTTCAATTGATTCAAACGAATGCATGAAAGAGTGGAGAATTCCTCTGATCTGATTCTCACTCAACGGAATTTTTTTTAAATCTTCACTTGATGTTTTGCTCAATTTCAAACTCAAATCCTTTCTACACGACGATGCAGATGCCGGGCTGCACGCTCTGTATCTTTTTTGCATTGCCACAGCAGCGCCCCCCTTCCCCCTTTATGCAATACGGATTTGAAACGATGAAAAACGGGATGATGAAAATTTTTCACATTTGCCTGTTTTATTATTATAACTGCAAAGGAAGGAACCATTATAGAGCGTAAAACGGAAATGATCCTTTAGGACTAGTTATTGCCGAAAAATTATAATAAAGGCTGGCTCTCTTTGCCCGCCAGATTACATTATTGTTTCGTTTCTTTTACAGATTCATACATTTTTTGAAAACGGGCTTCCACTTTTGCAAAAATGGTGCCGTCCGGGAAGTGGCCGCCGGAAGTGCGTTCTGCTCCCGCGTTTTCGCCGGTTAAAATTTCAATCCCTTCCGAAATATGGCGGACGGCCCATATGTGGAATTGGCCGGCTTTCACGGCATCCACGACTTCATCATGCAGCATCAAATTGCAAACATTTTGCTGCGGAATAATGACGCCCTGGCGCCCTGTCAGCCCGCGGTCTTTGCAGATGGCGAAGAAGCCTTCTATTTTTTCATTTACACCGCCGATCGGCTGGATCTCGCCCCACTGGTTCACTGAACCGGTAACGGCAATCCCCTGTTTGATCGGCACGCCGGCAAGCGATGAAAGAAGCACATACAATTCGGTACTGGAGGCGCTGTCCCCGTCAATAAGCGAATAGGTCTGTTCAAACGTGATGCTCGCCGAAAGCGGGATCGGCTTGTTTTTGGCAAACATGCCGGATAAAAACCCGGTTAAAATGAGCAGCCCTTTGTTATGAATCTGCCCGCTTAAAGAGGTTTCCCGTTCAATGTTCATAATGCCGCTTTTTCCGACAAACGTTTGCGCCGTGATTTTTGTCGGAATGCCGAATGTCGCATCCCTTGTCCCCATCACAGCCAGGCCGTTAATTTGGCCTACCCGTTCGCCGTCCGTATCCACCATAATCGTCCCGTTATGGATCATTTCGCGGTATTGTTCGGAAATATGGTTCGTCCGGTTTGCCTGCTCTTCCAGCGCTTTGCGGATATGATGGCTGTCTACGCAGGCGCTTCCTTCTTTTTTCGCCCAGTAACCTGATTCAACGAGAATTTTTGTCAGGTCCTGGAAGCGCGCTGTCAGTTTCTCCTGTTCCCCGGCAAGGCGCGCACTGTGGTCAATGACTTTCGCAACGGCGCGCCGGTGGAACGGGAGAAGATTTTTCCGATCCGCATAGTTTTTAATAAAATAAGCCATTTTCCTGCGGTTTTCCGCATCCCGCTTCATCACCGTGTCAAACTCGACTTTCACTTTAAACAGCTTATGGAAATCTTCATCCACGCTTGATAACAAATCGTATAAATAGTAAGACCCGATAATGATCACTTTGATATTGAGCGGGACAGGCTCAGGCTTAAGGCCGCTCGTCGGGAAAGCGCCTCTTTCAGCAAACGGGTCTTCAATCTGGATTTTCCCCGTTTGCAACGCTCGTTTTAAAAGGGTCCATGCATACGGCTGCGACAGCAGTTCGGCAGCCTGCAAAATTAAATAGCCCCCGTTCGCCATATGGATTGCGCCCGGTTTAACGAGCGTGAAATTGGTCGTCCAGCTGCCGAACGCGCCGCGGTACTCGATTTTCCCGAATAAGTTTTGGTATGTCGGGTTCGTTTCATAGATGACAGGCGCGCCCTGGCCGTTTTTATGGCTGACAAGGAGATTGACGGCATAGCGCTGGAGCTGCTGCTCTTTGCTGCCGGTCAGCGCCTGGACGACGGCGTTTCCTTCTTCCTGGTCGGTTAAAAACAGCGAAAAATGCTCGACAACATGATGGTTGTATTCTTCGAGATAGCGGAGGACTTTTGGAAAATCGCGGTAAGCTTCTTTTAGCGGCTGGAACAGGCCTTCAATGGTAAAAGCAGCTGTCTCTTTATGAAAACGGTCGAGATTTTTCCGGAGCTGTTCTTCAATTTTCCGGATCTGGTACACCGTTTCATTGATTTTTTCCTCAAGCTGTTTTTCCCGTTCTTTCAATTTTTCTTTGTTGGCATCGGAAAGCCGCTCGTATTCTTCTTTTTCCATCGGCCGGCCGAAAAAAAGCGGAATGGTTTGAATGCCGGCCGGGGTCCGCTCCAATTTAAAATTCAGCCCGGACGCGAACATTTCCGTTTCTCTCCAAAGTGCCTCGACCTGGTTTTGCGACGCGTCAATGATATTCCGCTTCTTCTTTTCCGTTTCTTCATTTGAAAAAGTGGCGCGGAGTTCCCGTTCAATATCAATCAAAAGAGTTTCCATCTTGCGCTGAAAACGGAGGCCGCTTCCAGCCGGCAAATTGATGACAAGCGGCCGGTCCGGATTTTCAAAATTGTTGACATAGCACCAGTCATCCGGCACCGGCCGTCCGGATGCGAGCTTTTCGACACTATGTTGCGTATACGTCATTCTGCCCGTCCCGGACGGCCCGACGACGAATAAATTGTAACCGGACTGCTCGACAGACAAACCGAAATCCATCGCCTGTTCCGCCCGCTGTTGCCCGATCATTTCATTCGGCAGCGTTTCTAAATCATCTGTCGTTTCAAACGGAAACTCGTCCGGGTTGCATTCCGAACGTAATGATGAGACAGGTACACGGTGTACGGATAAAACCGTTTCGTATTCTTCCCGATTCATTGCAATCCCTCCCAATATGGGCAATGCCCTCCCCGTAAGATTTCGACATTTTTGTCGGAATTCCTGCATAATGGCGGCATGTCAAAAAGTGAACATTTTTAAAACGGATCGAAACAGGAACACGCAGGAACGAGATCCGGGCAGGTTTTCCGATTGCCGCCATGGTTTCGGATGGCGGATCCAAGGGTATACTACAGAAAAAAGGAAGTGTGAAACATGTCCGATAAACAGTTGAAAAATGAAGAAGAAAATGAAAAGAAGAAAACGAAGAAGCTGGCTGACAAAACACTGACAGACGGGACAATGGACAGGAAGGAAGAGAAAGAGGAGTAAAGAATATTGCAAGTAACGGAAACGGCTTGATCGGGATCCGGTTAAGTGGCAGCGTAACCATCGATAGATATAGCAGCTAAAAAGAGGAAGCATTGGGGTAAACATGCTTCCTCTTTTTTCTTCCGACCTTTGTCATAGGTGATCACCATTTCGGATTACTTTTTTCTTCTATTCTTTCTTGCCTCTCCCTCTTTTCCACTCTTTGATTGCGTTAAGTACTTCCTGCCCGTTCATCGCCCATTCTCCAGTTCCTGCAAAATGTCCGTGCCAACCGTCTTTTTCCGGTAATCTGCAGCAGAAAGCATCATCAGCCACGGATAGGCTGATAGGCTGCCGGCGGTATCGCTTTTATCCTTCGTCTATATTGTTCCCACGTTGACCTGAACTTTGTCCAAATCAAATGTATGGAATTCCAAATGCGGGCTCCAAGTGAATGTCCAGTTTCTTCATTCTAACATCGGAATCTGCTCCGCCGGTCAAAAGTGCCGGAAATGGAATATCAAATATAAAAAGGAGGCCCTGAAAAAGGCCTCCTTGGCTAAACCTAAAATTAACGCAACAATTGCAATACTTGCTGTGGCTGCTGGTTGGCTTGAGCCAGCATCGCTTGTGCTGCTTGGGCAAGGATCGATTGCTTCGTTTGTTCAGACATTTCTTTCGCCATCGTGCGAACATTTGCTTTCACAAATGACAAGACTATATCTTCATCCTCCAGCTTTCTGAAGGAGCCGGGCACTTCGGATTGGCAATGTTGAACGGCATTGCTTCACCTACGGATTTCATCGCCATAGCACACTCCTTAGGCGGTTTATCCTAGTCGTTGAACCTTCTCCACTCTTTCGAGACAGGAGCTTGGCTGCTGATTGCCCAATCTTTTCTTTTTTCAAGCCCTCACGCATGCCGTTTCCAGCTTCGTTGTGGCAAGAAAAGCTCTCAGGGTTTTCCAGCAATTCACCCGGTGATAATCTCTAACCGTTGCCAGTTAGGACGACTGTGCTTGTCACTGCTTACGCAGCTAAAGCATAATCAACGTCACGAATACGTGATTCAGCAGAAGTTAGGTTTTCTGAAGATGTGTTCAAGTTGTTGATTGAATGCTCTAAACGATTTTGGAAGGCACCAAGTTTAGAACGTTCTGCTGAAACATTTGTAATTGCATCATTTAAAGCAGTAATTGCACTTTCAGCACCTTTTTGAGTAGTAACATCAATATCTTTGATACCAAGACTTTGTATATCCATTTTATTGATGTCAACTTTCATTGTTTGGTCTTCATTTGCACCGATATGCATTGTTAATGCATTATTTGTTGTTTTTACAGTTGATGTACCAGCAGCCGCTAATACAGTATCTACAGATAAATCGAATTTTAAGCCGCCAGCTTCAAATTCATTGTCAGTAATCTTTAATGATGCTGCACTTGAATATTCTGTTCCATCTTTAGAATTTGTAATTTGAAAATCTGCATCATTAGCATATGTTGCATTTAAATTAAATTCCATGCTACCTTCGGTAACAGTTCCAGTAGGTTGTTTAATAGTAAATTTAGTGGAAGTTCCATCAGGAAGTTTACCTGTGAGTGTTCCTGTACCAGATGTATCCCAGTTATTTAAACTAGCTACTGTAGTACCATTTTCATCCTTCAAAGTAACATCAAAATGATCAGCTGTTCCAGTAGATTTTGTTTCCAAAGTGTAGTTTCCTAGCTTTAACCCATCGATGTTAGCATCAGTATTTAAATCAAAATCATCTGCTGCAAGGCCAGTTGTATTAGTTTTAACATCCGCACCCACAGTAGCAGCATTAGCTGTTTTAACAGAATAAGTATCTGAAGCTAGATTTGAATCGGCTACTTCTACATTTTTAAGTACATGTTTGTTTGTACCCACTGTCGCAGTATTTCCAACACTACCGTTTAGTAATTTTTTAGTGTTGAACTCAGTATCTGTTGAAATACGATTTACTTCATCCTTTAACTGATTAATTTCTTTTTGAATTTCCTTACGGTCAGAATCAGTATTTGTATCATTAGACGACTGAACTGCTAATTCGCGCATACGTTGAAGAATATCATGTGTTTCATTCAGTGCGCCCTCAGCAGTTTGGAGCAAGGAAATTGCATCCTGGGCATTTTTTGTCGCCTGGTCGAGGCCACGGATTTGTGAACGCATTTTTTCGGAAATGGCAAGACCTGCAGCATCATCTGCAGCACTGTTAATACGAAGACCTGAAGACAGTTTTTGCATGGCTTTTGATTGCGCGTTGGTTGCAGCATTTAAGTGGTTCAACGTGTTCAACGCTACAATGTTGTGATTGATAATCATCTATGTTTCCTCCTTGAATGTTGTGCACCCACATCCTTGTGGGCGAAATTTTTCAACGGGGTCCGAGGTCGGCCGCCCTGTTCCCCCGCTCACTCTTTATATCGGATGGGGAAACATTTGATTTAATAGTTTTAAAGAAATTTTTTCGTGCGGATTGGTTTTTGAGGGACTGGGAAGTGCGGATACTGTTGTCTTGGGGAGGATTTCCCGTTGTGTGCAGTAACAGGTTCAAAAATATACTGGGGCCTGTTGCTGCCTGCCCTGCCTCCCGCAGCATTTCTTATATTTTTCCCCGCTTCCGCACGAGCATGCCTGCATTAAAATTTGCCCACCCGTTTTTCAAGCCCGATTCCCTCCAAAAAAGCCCGGCACCGTATTGAAAATCAAAAAAGTACCGCTAACCAATGTGTCCCCGGACTTTTTTTAACTGCCCATATCACGCGCCCCCGCTGTCTTTCTTGGATTGGGCAAGCAGGTGGAGCAGGCCTTCGATATTTTTTGCGGCGTTCGCGTTTTCTTCCTGTATGTCCAAGTACACTTCTTTCCGGTGAATTTCAACATGTTTCGGGGCGTTGATGCCGATTTTGACCTGGTCGCCGTGGATCGCGGCGATGGTGATTTCAATGTCATCGCCGATTTGGATTGACTCGCCTTTTTTCCGCGATAAAATCAGCATCTTCTCACCCCTTTTCCTTGCCCGGCCCGTCCGCAAAGAGCGGATGCCTTGTGTGGTAATGCCGGTCGTTTAAAATCAGTTGTTTCCCCTTATGGTTCTTTTTGTTCATAATAAGCGGCGCCTGCAAATTGGCTGTTGTTTCCGAAAACGGATCACGGACCGTCAAAATGGCATAAACCCGCACATCTTCCTCTTTTTCAATCGACAGCTGTTCAAGCGTGGCATCGTCAATGTTAAATGCATAATCCCGGAAAAACAAAAACGGGCTTGTGACGACAAAAGCGACATAGGGGGACGCCGTTGACTGGAGGACCATATAAATACCGTCGTCCAAAAGCGGCAGCAACACAAAGGATTTCTCATCCGGAAATCCCGGAATCCCGCCTTCAAAAAGCCATATATCTGCATCCTCTATTTCCACTTTGCCGTGGTATTTTGTTTGAAGCTTCATCATGTTTTGCGAGGGGTCCCCGGCTTTGGCTGCCGGGGAAAACCGCCTTCTCTCCTTTCGATGGGCATATTGTTTTGCGCTTTCTAAAAATCTTGCAGCGCCAGCATTTTCCTGCTCCTAACCGTCGTTCCGGTCCTGCCCCGCCCGGTTTGAAATTTATAAAGATAAAAAAAACGGCACCACCCGGCAAAGCAGGTTGGTGTCCCCGTATTATTTCAAAAAGTCGAGCAATGTCGGCTGGATCACTTGTGCGCCGACTTTTAACGCAGCAATATAGGCGCCGGATGCAACGGAAAAGTCCGTGTACGCCTTATCGATATCCACATCTTCGTTTCCGGCCATGATCTTCGTTGCCGTTGTTTCCTGCTGGGTGACGCGGTCTTTCATCAAATCAAGGCGGTTGCTCCGCGCCCCGGCCTGCGACAGTTCGCTCAGCACGTTGTCAATATGGCCGTCAATTTTGTCCAAATAGCTGCCAAAGCCGCTTGCCGATGTGCCGGATTTTAAATCGCTGATTAAATGGTTCAAGTCTTTAAACAGATCATCGGAAAAAGCATTTGCTCCGTTCGCATTGACTTGCAGATAAATGCCTTTTGACAGTTCGATTTTTACCGGATTGGTGTTCATGCCGAGGCTGGTTGAGCCGTCAAACGTGCTGATATCGCCACTGATCGGTTTCTCCGTCGTACTTGTGCCGTTAAAAATATATTTGTCCTTGACTTTCGTGTTGGCAATATTGACAAGCTGGTCGCGGAGCTGTTCCACTTCATCGGCGATCGACTGCCGGTCAGTCGGAGTCTTCGTGTCCGTTGCCCCTTCCACTGTCAGTTCCCGGACCCGCTGCAGCACCTGGTTGGCTTCATCAAGGGCGTCATTTGTCGATTCAATCCAGGTGCTGGCTTCCGCGAAGTTGTCTTCGTATTGTTTCACCTGGGCGACGGTTCTCCGGTAGGAAATGCCTTTCATCGCGGACAGCGGATCATCCGAGAGTTTGTTGATCTTTTTGCCGGAAGAAAGCTGTTCCTGGTATTTCGCGAGTTTACTGTAGCTTGTGTTTAAATTGTTCAAAAAATTATTAGCGAGCATCGACTGGGTTACACGCATCGTTTTTCACCTGCCTATCTGCCTACAACGCCCATGCCGTTGATGATTTTATCGAGCATTTCGTCTGTCATGGTGATCATCTTTGCTGCAGCATTATAGGCTTGTTGGTATTTGATCATATTGGTTAACTCCTCATCAAGCGATACCGAGCTGACGGACTTCCGGTTCATATCGACCGAGTCCAAAAGGAAACCGGTATTTGTCTGCATATTGCCTGCCTGTTCGGCATCCACCCCGAGTTTTCCGATGATGCCTTCGTAATTGCTGGTGATGGTGCCGGATGCAAGCGGCAGGCCGAGTGCCGCGATGTTAAGCCCGCCACTGATCCCTTCAAGCTGCACATTTTGGCTGCTTAAATGAAAGGTATCCACATTTGAAAGGTTAATGGCATTCAGCCCGTCGCCGGAATCACCGTTTGAAGAGGCGGCGATTTTGTTGTATGTAAGGCTGCTGTTGACGGCAATTTGGCCCGCGGCCCCTTTGTAGCCCGTTAAGGCGCCGAACGTAAAAAAGGCAGTCCCGGCGTTCCCGTTGAGGTCTGTCCCTTTTTCGTGGACAGCATTAAATACGTTTCCGAACGTGTAGGCGAGTTTGTCCAGGCTGTCGAGCAAACCCGGATAAGCCCCTGCTTCCACTGTGCCGTTTGCGCCGGTATACTGGTAACCGTAGCTTTCAATCAGCCCCAAAAGTTTGCCTTGCGGGAATGTGGCCGTGCCGGTTGCATCCGCGATCGCAAAATTTTTTCCGCCGATTGTGATGCCAGCTATCTCCCCGTTTGCCGGCGGCCCGTCGAGGATGCCGTCGCTGTTGCTGTCGGTGCCCCCTTGCACTTCGACTGCATTGTAATTTGAACCTTGGACAAGGTATACGCTTGTGCCGTCCGCAGCAGCCATTTTAATGTTGTAAATGCCGTCCGCATTTGCTTTTGCATTTCCACCGCTTTTTTGGACTTCGACGGTGACGTTCAAATAATTGGACAACTTATCAACAAGGCTGTCCCGCTTGTCATACAAGTCGTTTGGCAAATAACCGTTCGGCTCCAGGACAGCGATCTGTTGGTTTAAGTCGCTGATCTGTTTTAAAGTGGAATTGATATCGTTGACCGATACGCTGATTTCGCTGCCAACATCCGTTTTGTACTGGGAAAGCGTGCTGTTTAAATAGTGGAACGTATCCGTCAGCGTCTGCCCGCGTTCCAAAACAACCGATCGGGCAGATACGTCTTCCGGGTTCGTGCTTAAGTCCTGCAGGGATTCCCAAAATGCTTCCATTGTGTTGGCCAAACTGCTGTCCGTACTGGTTTCGTCCATGACGGCTTCCATTTTGCTTAATGCATCTGATTTGGCGGACCAGTAACCCGCTGCACTGTTGTTTTCCCGGTATTGGACATCGAGATACTTGTCGCGGATCCGCTGCACTTCGCCCGCTTCCACCCCTGTCCCGAGCTGTCCGGCGATGGCCGGGCGGTTCATCGAAGCAGCGGGGTACGGGTCTGTCGCCTGCAAGTTTACCCGCTGCCTTGTGTAGCCGTCGGTATTGGCATTAGCCACGTTCTGCCCGACGGTGTACAGGGCATTCTGTTGGGCCGTTAAAGCCCGCTTTGCTGTTTCTAATCCAAAGAAAGTGGACACCTTGCTCCTCCTCCGTATTCTTTCAGGCTTTTGAGTCGAACCGCGGCATGGCGGACGTCGCTTTTTGCCCGGACGGCGGCCCGTATGTGGCGGGTTCATTTTTCGGATAAATCAGATCCAGCATGAATTGGGTAAATTGAAGGGATTGATAAAGGAGCATCTGGTTCAGCTCATTTTGCTCTTTCAGCTTCCTTGTGATGCCAATCAGGCTTCCCCTCAACGTTTCCAGCCGGGTCCGTGCTTCCCCGGTTGCCGCCGCGATGCAGTCCGACAGTGTCCCGTTGCCGCCGGTAAGCGCCTTTGCCAGCGTTTCCCGTTCCTGTTCAAGTGCGCCGATTGCACGGATATGGGCCTGTTCATCCCGGACGATCTTTTGCAGTTGCCCGATATCCTGCTTTTTCACCGCTTCGGTTTTTTCGGCGGCAAGGGCGAACAGGCTTTCATGGAGCTTCTGCAATTTTTCAAGGCATAGGATCAATTTTTCCGCAGACATTTACGCCACTCCTTACTTGCCTGTAAAATATTTCAATATCCCTTCAGCGGTTTTTTCCGCATCCGGCTGATAGGTTCCGTGCTGTACCTGTTGTTTTAAAGCCTCAATTTTCCGGCTCCGTTCCTGCTCAAGCCGGGACGTTTTTTGCAGCTGTTTGGCTTCTGAAGAAATTTCCACTTTATCCGTTTTCCGGGTGCTGGAGGCGGTTTGCCGCACATCCCGCTTTGTCTGCTGCTGATACGGATTGATCCCTGAAGTATTGACCGGATTGATTTTCATTCAGCTCACCCCTTTTTCAAACGGTCTCCGTTCCATTATGTTTATTATATCGGATAAAGCTGCGCAATGTTTACTTGATGTGATAAGCCTTTTTTCTTATTTCTTTCTGCCGTTTCTTTTCTTTTTCAAAACGTTCGAGATCTTTTGCAATCGTTTTTGCACATTCTTCGCATAACTTTCCGGACTGGATCAATTTGCCGCAACGGTCGCAAGGATATGCCAGATTTGGAAAATGCGCAATCAAAAGCCGGCCGTTCCGCACCCATTTGAAAACCAGTTTTTCCGGGACATGGTTTTTTTCAACGATTGTCTCGATCGTTGCCGCACGGTTTTCGCGTTTCCGCAAGAATTGAAAAACCCGTTCAAATGCGGCCTCCTCCTCGCGATAGCAGTCTTCGCACACATCGCGGACGGGATTTTTAACATATAATTTACCGCAATTCGGGCAGTTTGCCAACTCCGCCATTCGGCCCGCCTCCTTTTTCCGGCACATTGTCTTCTATCTTTTATATCGGCAGAAATCCCGTTGAGTTTAACTTCTTGCCGCGGTTAACGATACAATTTTCCGGGCGCCCGCTTCACGCAACACTTTTGCTGCATGGCGGACGGTCGAACCCGTCGTATAAATATCATCCACCAGCAAAACGGAACGGCCTTCGATTGAAATGTCTTTTTCCATATAAAAAGTTTGGGCCTGATGGATGCGGCCAGCCCGTGTTTTTTTCGATTGTTTTTCAGCATGGACGCGGTGAAGAATGTTTGCCGTTTCGAACCCGGCGGCACGGGCGAGCGCCTCCGCCTGGTTAAAAAGCCGCTCGGAAAGGCGCTCCGGGCTGAGCGGGACCGGCACGATGCAGTCAAATGCGCGGGACTTGAGGGCCTCTTTGATGCCGTCCGCAAAAATGGCGGCAAGCGCATAATCCCCGCGAAATTTGAAACGGGTAAAAATATCTTTGCAAAAATCGTTGTACGTATAAAGCGAAATGTTTTCATCCAGCACGCCCGCCCATTCTGGGTCTTGTTCCCATCTGGCGCAGTCAAGGCACAGATCCCCCTCCCGATAAGAAGCATCCAGCCTGGCAAGGGGTCGGGAACATTTCGGGCAGACAGGCGGTGTAATTTTTTCAAGCTGCGCGCGGCAATCTTCGCAAAGAAGTGGTCCGGGCTGCGGAAAAATCAGCGTGCGCCAGGACAGTTTATGGGTAAGCGGCTGATGGCAGAACAGGCAATATTCATGCATCGAGCAACCCCCGCTTTCCCGCTTCTTCATTCATGGAGAGAATATGGCGCTGTGCTTTCACCATCGCATTTGATTTTCCATAATGGAAGAACGTAACATCCCCACTTGGGAAATCGGCGCTTCTTCCGGCTCGGCCCGCGATCTGGACGAGGGCAGCTTCCGTAAAGATAGCATCTTCCGCCCCGACGACACAGACATCAATATTCGGAAACGTGACGCCGCGTTCAAGAATGGTCGTTGTTAGCAAAAGCGGCGTTTTGCCGGCGCGCATCCTTTCCACTTTTTCTTTCCGTTCCGGGTCTTCTGCGTGCACCGATTCAATCGACGGATGCAGTTGTTTAAAAACCGGTTCTGCTTTTTTCATGAGGCTGATGTTCGGGAGAAAAAGAAGCGCCTGTTTTCCGGTTTCAAGTCTCTTTTTTACCCATGCTTCAACTGGAACCGGGAGCTGTCCTTTTTCAAACTTTCTCCGCCAGTTGCCTGCCCATTTGAATATAGGAACGGGGAGGGGCTTGCGGTGGTAACGGGCCGGGATCGTGACAAATGGGCGCTTGCCTGCCTTGCATTCAAGCTGCCATGTTTCACCCGGCGTTGCGGTAAGATAAATGCGGGCGCACCTGTCTTTTGCCGCTTTTTGGACGGCGCGCTGCAGCGTTTCATCGAAAGTATACGGAAAAGCGTCCACCTCATCCACAATTACGGCATCGAAAGCAGATGCGAAGCGGTACAGCTGGTGGGTAGTGGAGATCACGAGCTGCGCCCATTTATGGCGGTCAGGGCTGCCGCCGTAGAGCGCGGCAATCGGAATATCCGGGAAAACGCGGCGGAAGCGGGGGGCAAGTTCAAGGACGACATCTGTCCTTGGTGTCGCGATGCAGACGCGTTCGCCGTTTGCAAGCGCCGCTTCAATCCCGTTAAAAAGGACCTCTGTTTTACCTGCTCCGCAAACCGCCCAAACCAAGAGCTCATTTTTTTGGAGAATGGCTATTTTGACCGCTTCGGATGCGGCCTGCTGCCCTTCAGAGAGGGTCCCTTCCCAATGGAGCGGGTGCCGGGGCGGGTGGAATGCGGGCGCAGGGCCTGCCCATGTGAAAAGCGGCTTGCATGCGGTAACCCGCCCCATCATCAGGCAGTTCCGGCAATAGATGCTCGTTTTCCCGCAGTGGGCGCAAGGGAATTCGGCAAAAAGATGCGGCGCGCGGTTGCCGCAGCGCAAGCAGACACAGTGCGGGAATTCGCCCTGAATCGCCGGCTCAGCGCGGATCCAGCCTTGTTTTAAGTGCTGTTCGAGCAGTTCCGGCGAAAAAGGGATTTCCGGTTCGAGCAGGATCCTCCCTGCGAGGTGGTGTTGAAGCTGTTCGGAGAAAACAGAAGGCAAAGTGATCACTCCTTTGTCAATTGCGGGGGAGGTGGGCAAATGGGGCGGCCCGGTTCCAAACGGATTCGGGAAAAAGCCTGTACGGATGCATGGATTACAACTGCTTATTCAATCGCGGATTGGCCGGCGGGGTTAAGGGCTTGTCCCGGGGAGGATACGCTTAATCGCTAAAATCCTCAAAAGGTATTGGCTGTCCGGCAGGTTTCAAGGCTTGTCCCCGGGCCTGTTATGCCAGGTTTATCCCGGACGATCCCATCTTGCCGGGCTGTTCCAGCGATTTGGAACAGCCTGGCTCTTATTTCAGCATCCAGGCAACGCCGATCGCGCCTTCGCCAAGGTGGGTGGCGATGACCGGGCCGAAGTAGCTGACCGAAAAATCGACGTTTGGAAACCGTTTTTCCAGTTCATCTTTGATTTCAAGCGCCTGTTCTTCCCGGTTAGCATGGATAATGGAGCATTTCAGCGGCAAGCCTTTGGCGGCATCCTCGCCGAGCAGGTCAAAAATCCGGTTGAGCGCTTTTTTCTGGGTGCGGATTTTTTCAAACGGGACAATTTCATCGTCGACAAAAGTTAAAAGCGGCTTGATTTTTAACAGGCTGCCAATAACGGCCTGCGATCCGGACAGCCTTCCGCCGCGCTGAAGGTGGGTGAGATCATCGACCATGAAGTAGGCTTTCGTGGATGCTTTTAATTCATCGAGGCGGGCGAGGATGTCTTCCGGTTCTTTTCCGGCAAGCGCCATTTTCGCTGCATCAATCGCGTAAAATCCCTGTGCCATGCAGCTCCATCCGGAATTGTAAGGGTAAACTTTGATCCCTTCCACCATCCCGGAAGCGGCCACGGCACCCTGGTATGTCCCGCTGATTTTTTTGGACAAGTGGATGCTGATTGCGGCATCGTAGTCTTTTTTAAGCTGTTCAAACAGTTCGACAAACTGGCCGATTGACGGCTGCGAGGATGTCGGGAGCTCGTCCGCCGTGCGCATTTTTTCAAAAAACGCCTCTGCTGTAATGTCAATTTCTTCGCGGTATTCTTCCTTCCCGAAAATCACATTCAATGGAATCATGTAAATCGAGTATTTTTCGCGTACTTCTTTTGGAATATAAGCGGTACTGTCGGTCACAATAGCCGTCCTCATTTTTCCATCTCCCTTCTGCTTTACTATTTTTATTTTATAGAATCAGGAACCGTTTGTCAGCTGTCTTCTTTCTGCGCAATATGGAAATCTGTTTTGTGGCTGGTGCTTTTTCTAAATTTTCCTTTCAGTTTTTCTGCAAGTGCGCAACATGTTTTTCATTCATGCCGGAGATTCTCTTCACTGCAAAAATATTTTCCCTTACAAAATGACGAAAATTATACAAAATTGTAAATAATACCATGCCTGGAAGCCAAAAAAGGAAGAATTCGTATGGTTCAGCATACAATCATTCACTTGATGGCGCTTTCTTTAACGGAAAAATAAATCTTTTCCAGAAAACGTTCGTGTTTTCGCCTTTTTCAAAACTTAATTTTCTGTTTTATCTGTCCTTTACAAATCATGTCATATTTTGTAGAATGTCTAAGGTAACTCAAATGGTGCATGCAACTCAGAGACAAAAGGTGTATCGTTCAGTTTTAAAATATTTGAAAATTCTCCGTTGGCAAAATTATTGGATCACATCTTCATCACTGGGTTGGCTGCAAATAGAAGGAGATTTTCGACATGGAATTATTCAGGAAAAAATCAATGGATTACATGCTTAAGCAGGCCCGCGGAAAAAAGAGCCTGCAAAAAGCCCTTGGCCCCTTTGATTTGACTATGCTTGGCGTGGGGGCGGTCATCGGAACAGGCATTTTTGTTTTGACCGGTATTGTTGCTGCGCAGGCGGCAGGCCCGGCAATCATTCTGTCCTTTATTTTTTCAGGGATTGCCTGTGCGTTAACAGCTTTATGCTATGCTGAATTCGCTTCTATGATCCCTGCTTCAGGAAGTGCGTACACTTATAGTTATGCAACGTTTGGCGAGTTGTTTGCCTGGGTGCTCGGATGGGACTTAATTCTCGAATACGGCCTGGCCTGTTCAGTTGTAGCGAGCGGCTGGTCCGCCTATTTCCAGGATCTAGTACGCGGATTTGGCATCCATTTGCCGCAGGCTTTAAGCGGCGCTTATAATCCGGCCAAAGGTTCGTATATTGACCTGATGGCTGTAGTGATCGTGTTCTTCCTTTCTGCTGTATTGCTGACCGGCGTGAAGGAATCGAGCAAAATCAATAATGTCATGGTCTGTATTAAAATCGGCGTCATTCTTTTATTCCTCGCTGTCGGCATTTTTTATGTCAAACCAGCGAACTGGACACCATTTATGCCTTATGGCTTTAGCGGCATCATAAAAGGGGCGGCAACCGCATTCCTCGCTTATATCGGATTTGATGCCGTTTCGTCTGCGGCTGAAGAGGTCCGCAACCCACAGCGGGATATGCCGATCGGAATTATTTCTTCTCTTGCGATTTGCATTGTCCTTTATGTCGCTGTATCTGCAGTGCTGACCGGGATGATTCCGTATGCCAAGCTGAATGTCGGCGATCCGGTTGCGTTTGCACTCCGGGTTGTCCACCAAAATTGGGTGGCAGGCTTTGTTTCACTCGGTGCGATTCTTGGCATTACAACCGTTCTCTTTGTCATGATGTACGGGCAGACGCGCCTGTTCTTTGCGATCAGCCGCGACGGCCTGCTTCCAAAATCGATCTCGAAACTGACGGAAAAAACAAAAACGCCGACAAGAAGCATCATTTTGACATGGCTGATGGCAACGGTTTTCTCAGCCGTTGTTCCGCTGAACCAGCTTGCAGAATTGACCAATATCGGCACTTTGTTTGCTTTTATTGTTGTCTCGATCAGCGTTATTGTGCTCAGAAAAACACGGCCGGACATCCCGCGCAGTTTTAAAACCCCGTTCGTCCCGGTTATTCCGGTACTGGCAGTGGCCGCCTGCGGTTATTTAATGGTCCACCTGTCGAAAGTGACCTGGATTGGCTTTCTCATATGGTTCATCATCGGGCTTGCCATTTATTTCGGATACGGGTACCGGCACAGTGAACTCGGGCATTGGAAAGATGGCAGAACGCCAGCTGACCCAGTTAAAAATTAAAGCAGGAAAAACGCAGAAAGCAACACCTGTATAAAATGCCGGGCGGGGCAGCGGAAAAGCAAAATAGCATTTGCATTATGCCGCCATTTTTCTTCAAAGAGGGCAAAAAGCGTACGGACGAACGCTTTTTGCCCTTTTACAATGAAACACCGGAAAATGAAGGTGGCATACAGGTGTATAGTTAAAAAAAGGATCTCCGGCGCGCGGACGCGAACCGGAGATCCTTTTTGTGCGCCATTCAAGGCCTTGACATACATAAGTGTACGGCCAAGGCCTTGTTTTAGCGGACTTCAACCCACCCGTTTTTAATGGCGGTTACCACCGCCTGGGTACGGTCTTTTACTTTTAATTTTTGCAAAATATTGCTTACATGGTTTTTCACTGTTTTTTCACTTATGTATAAAGCATCTCCAATCGCCCGGTTGCTTTTTCCGTCCGCGAGCAGCTGCAGCACCTCGCACTCGCGCGGCGTGAGCAAATGCAGCGGCGGGACAACTGCCGGCGGCTGCTGGTAGGCGCCGCCCGGTGTATAGCGATTCGACAATTTGCGGAATTCTTCCACCAAATTATGGGTGATTTTCGGATGCAGGTAACTGCCGCCTTCAGCAACCACCTTTACAGCTTCAATCAGCGCATCGGAATCCATTTCTTTCAGCAAATAACCGGTTGCGCCTGATTTTAATGCGTGTGTGACATACGATTCATCATCGTGAATGGAAAGAATAATAATTTTTGTTTCCGGATATGCCTCGATCAGCTTTCTTGTTGCCTCTACCCCGTTTTGGTGCGGCATATTGATATCCATCAGGACAACATCCGGATGGTATTTTTCAATAATGCCGAGCGCCTCCTCGCCGTCTTCCCCCTCGGCTACCACTTCAAATGTTTTTTCAAATTCCAAAATTCGCTTGACGCCCTCCCGGAACAACTGGTGGTCGTCAATAATCGCAATCTTTACCGTCATGGTCACCTTTTCTCCTTTTCCAAGTCTAATTGCATCGGGATTTGGATAATCACCAATGTTCCTGCTCCTCTTTTTGAATGGATGGAAATTTCACCATTTAAAAGGCTGACTCGTTCCCTCATGCCGACAATGCCAAAAGCCCCTTCGCGAATGCTACGGACATCAAAACCGGTGCCGTTGTCTTTGACTGTCGCGATAAAACTGTTTTTCCTCAGCTCCGACTTCACCTGGATTTCTGTTGCCTTCGCATGCTTTAACGCATTTTGGACAGATTCCTGGATGAGGCGGAAAAGCGCGATTTCATAATTGGTCGGAAGCCTTCGTTCTTCCCCGATATGCCTGTATGTAATAACCGGGCTCCCTTTATAGTTTTCAATCGTAGACAAATATTTTTTTAGCGTCGGAATCAGCCCGAGATCGTCTAATGCCATCGGCCGCAAATCGTAAATAATGCGCCGCACTTCTTTCAATGAATCGCGCACCAGTTCTTTTAACGTGCGCATTTCAGCAATGGCTTCCTCCATGCCATTTTCATGATAAATTTTTTCCACCAGGTCGGAACGGAGCAGCATGTTGGCCAGCATTTGTGCGGGACCGTCGTGAATCTCCCGGGAAATACGTTTCCGCTCTTCCTCCTGCGCTTCAATGACACGCAAACCGAATTCCTGTTTATGCTTTGCATCTTCAATCGCCTCACTGATATTTTGCAAGTCGCTTGTTAAATAATTTAACACGACCGTTGTTTGCGAGACGAGATGATTGGCCCGATCAATCGTATCCTTTAATGAATACAGCCTGCGTTCCAGTTCATTTCTTCTTTCACGCAGCTGAAGTTCGCGCTGCCGGTTTATGGACAGCTGGATTTGGATCGTATGTGCCTTCTCATAAGCTTCGCGCACCTGCTTTTCGGAAAAGTCCCGGAAATGCTGGCTTACTTCCGCCAGGCGCCGCCTTGCAAATTTGGACTTCTTTTCCAGCTCGTCTGTCTGATCAATGACTTTAGCCACTGTTGCTTTGACTTCCTCAAGCTCATTGATGAGCGCATCGTAATCCTGGCGGCATCTTTCTCCGATTTCAAAAATTTCGTGTTTGCTTTCTTCAACTGTTGCAACCATTTTCTCCAGGATCGCATCCAATGCTTTGGAGTCGAATGTTTTAAAAGTCATCTTACTTCCCCCAAAAGGTATAATAAAGGCTTATCCGAAAGCAGGGCAAGCCACAGCACACACGCGTCTAATGTTATTTTAGCGCGAAAACCGCCGGTAAACGATCAGAAAATAAAGTATAACCGTATATCAGGACTATTTTCCCAGGTACTTTCGTAGGAAAACACGAACCGATATACGGCAGTTTCAACATATTCTTATATACTGAAATTATATCATACAAAAGCATGTTATAATGAGGGAAAAACAGGTTTTGCTAAAGGAAGGTTGCAATGTTAAAAGAATATTATACAGTCAAAGGCGAGGCTGTGCATGAAATAGATATCCAGAAATCACGGTTTATCGCCCATGTGAAGCGAGCGGAATCGGAAGAGGAGGCGCTCAGTTTTATCGCTTCTGTGAAAAAGAAGCACCGGGACGCTAATCACAACTGTTCCGCTTATATGATCGGTGAGCAGAATCTCATTCAGAAAGCATCGGATGACGGCGAACCGGCCGGCACAGCGGGCGTTCCGATGCTGGAAGTGCTGAAAAAGAAGGATTTGAAGGATACGGCAGTCGTGGTGACGCGCTATTTCGGCGGGATTAAACTCGGAGCCGGCGGGTTGATCCGTGCGTACAGCAAAGCAGCTTCAGAAGGCATCAACGCATGCGGCATCGTCAAAAGGACGCTTACCGCCACTTTCCATGTCAAACTGGATTATACGTGGCTCGGAAAAGTCGAGAATGCGCTGCACCATTCCCCTTATGAAATAAAAGAAATCCGGTACCTCGGGCAGGTGGAGCTGGATATTTATGTAAAAGAAGGGGAACAGCATGCTTTTGAAACGTGGATTTCAGATTTAACGAACGGGCAGGCGGATGTGGCCGAGGGAGAAAAACTTTATTTGGAAACGGATGTTGCCCGGTAAAGAGAAACGCACAAATTGGAAAAAGCAGAAGCGGAAAGCCCGTCATCCGGCTTTCTGCTTTTTTATACCGCAAACGGCTGAACAAGCGCTGAGCTGGACACAACCGGCCGTGGCGGGAGATACTGAAATCTCAGCCAGATTGACGTAAAATTTGGGACTTGCAAAACAGGTTTTCAGCCGGCCGGAACGTCATTATCGTTACAATGACCAGGGGCTGCCAAAACCGCAAACCCGAAACTGCCAGTTGCGGTTGTGTGCAGGTACCGCCCCGGATTATTTATTGCGGGAACGGCCCCGGTGGATCCGGACGGCTATGACCGGTTTTTTATAAAATTTAACAGCGGCTTATAATCTTTTCCGACCAGGCCGATGCTTTCAACGAAAATTTCAATTGTAATCAGGATCACACCGATAAAAATGAGCGAGCCCCAAAGCGTCGCCATCGAGAAGATAAAGGCGGCGAGGCTGAACATGGCAGCAATCGCATAAATAATCAGCACGACTTGGCGGTGTGAAAAACCGAGGCGCAGCAGGCAATGGTGCAAATGCGACTTATCCGGGGCAGATAAAGGCTGCTTATGGACAAGCCGGCGGATAATCGCAAAGAAGGTATCCGAAATCGGCACACCGAGAATAAGCGCCGGAATAATCAAGGAAATAAAGGTTACATTTTTAAAGCCGAGCAATGACAGCACGGAAATCATGTAGCCGAGAAAAAGCGCGCCGGTATCGCCCATAAAAATCTTTGCCGGATAAAAATTATAAAATAAGAACGCAATCGTACTGGCCATCAAAATCAGGCCGAGCACCGTCACATAGGCGTCCCCCATAATGATCGCCATGCCGGAAATCGTCAGCAGCGCAATCGAGGAAACCCCCGCAGCCAGCCCATCCAATCCGTCAATTAAGTTGATGGCATTCGTGACGCCGACAATCCACAAAATCGTCAGCGGGATGCTGAAAATCCCAAATTCCAGCTGTCCGCCGAAAGGAAGATTGATGAATTCGACATGAATGCCGCTTAAAACGACAACCAGTGCGGCTGCCAGCTGGCCCATGAGTTTGACGCGCGGCGACAGCTCTCTTATATCATCAATGATGCCCGTTAAAACAATAATCAAGCTGCCGAGCAAAATAGGCAGCGAATGCGGGCTGTCCGGCTGAAGCAACAGCACGCCGGCGATAAAACTGATATAAATGGCGAGGCCGCCTAAACGGGGCATGACTTTCATATGGACTTTCCGCTGGTTCGGTTTGTCAACTGCCCCGATCCGGATCGCCAGTTTTTTGATCAGCGGCGTCAGGAGTATTGTGAGCATAAAGCATATAAACAAGGTCAGGAATATCAATGTGCTGCCTCCTTTGGTTGATCATAACCAATAAGGATTGAAGTGGTCGTGAACCCGCCACCGATGCCCGGGCATGATAACCGTTTCACTTCTTCTTGAAAACATCATACCTTAACGCAATCTCAAAAAAATATTTACCCGAAATTCACTGTAATCATTATAATTGTTCTCCGACAATTTATCCACTATCATTTGAGCGAATCTACTATTTTTCATGCTTTTTTTCGCAGCAGGATGGCCGCCAGCGGTTTTTTGCCGTGCCCAAAAAACTGCAAAAAAGGGCATCCCTGGCCATTTTAGCGTCAGGATGCCCTTGCAACAAAAATCGCGTTGTTTAAGCGCCCGGCATCTTAAAACAGGGCCCTTTGGCGGCCGGACAGCCGGGCATCCGTGCCGCTCCCCGGAATACTGCTTTTTGTGCCGGAATTGGGCTTTACCGTTTTCTGCAGGGGGATGGCCGGATGGCCGTTGCAAATTTTACTTATCGAAACAGATTTACGGCTTTATTCACGACAAGCCCGCTGCCGCCGCGGTGTTTAACATCTTCAATCAGCATCGCAACAAGCATATTCGGGTTTTTCTCGTCATATACGACGAAAAAGCCGTTTTCTTTGCCGTTTTGGTCTTTTTGGCTCTTTTTCAGTTCAGCGGTGCCCGTTTTTCCCGCAAGCTGCGCCCCGGAGATATTGGCAGCGTGCGCCGTGCCGGACGGATCCGCAACAACCTGGCGGAGCATGCCGGAAATCTCCCCGGTAGTTTTGCTGCTGGCAGCATGTTTCCAAACTTTTGTTTTTTCACCCGCAAGCAAATTTGGCTTCAGTTCATCGCCGCTATTTAAAAACGGCGTGTAGCTGATGGCGAGATGGAGAATATTCATTTGCATCTGCCCCTGGCCGTAACCTGTGTCCGCAAGCTGGATGTCGCTGCTGAACTTGCCGGTGGACGAAATTTGCGATGCCTTTAACGGATACGCAAACGGAACGTCTTCCCCGAATCCGAAACCCTTCAGGCCCTTTGCAAATTTGTCCGCCCCGATATCAAGCGCGGTTTGGGCGAAAAAGATATTGTCGGATAACACAAGCGCTTTTTCCATGTTTTCCGGACTGTTATTGGCGTGGACGCGGGTCACTTTATAGCTGCCCCAGCCGGCGCTCTTTTGCCATGAAGTCCCTGTAATCGTTTTTGTTGCCGTGGCTGTTGTAGTCCCGGTATCAAGCGCAATGGCAGCTGTGACCGGCTTGATCGTTGAACCCGGCGCATACGTAAGGGCAAACCGGTTAATGAGCGGCTTACCCGGATCTTTTTCAAGCTTCGTGTAAGCGGAAGAAGACATGCCTGAAATAAAATCATTCGGGTCAAAAGCAGGCGTGCTTACAAGGGCAAGCACGTCACCCGTTTTCGGCTGGATGGCCGCGGCCGTGCCGGCATCCCCCTTCATTTGATTGTAAATTTTCTTTTGCAATTCGGCATCGATTGTGACTTTGATATTTTCGCCGTTTTTTACTTTTTGTTCAGCAACGGTATAAGTGCTGCCGTCCTGCTTCTCAATGTAAATCTTTTCTCCTGCCCGGCCGCGGAGCTTTTGGTCATACAACTGTTCGAGCCCGCGCTTGCCGATTACACTCTCAGCAGTATAGCCTCTCTTTTCCAGCTTTTTCAGTTCTTCGCCAGTGATGGCACCGATATAACCGGTTAAATGCGCAGCGGCTTTCCCGTAAGGATAAACGCGGGCATCAACCGTTTGCGAAGAAAAGCCCGGGATGGATGTGACTTTTTTTACGAGATCCTTCTTCTCCATTGGGACTTTTTTTAATGGGACAAACAAATGAGGCTGCACCCAGTCCTCGTCCAGTTTTTGTTTGATTTCATCTGCTGGCATGCCAAGCAGGTCGGCAGCTTTTTGCATATCCGCTTGTTTATCCCCTTTCAATTGTTCCGGAATGACGCCGATTTGGTACACGCTGCCGTTTTGGGCCAATGCTTTTCCGTTCCGGTCCAAAATTTCCCCACGGACAGCGTTTTGTTCGGACACTTTAATCGTATCCCCTTTGGCCAAATGCGGGAGAATGAGATCCGGCTTCCAATCAACATACCAGTTTTCTTTTTTGTCCCGTTTTTCCTTTACAAGCGCCACTTTATCCTTGTAGGCGACTTTTCCGGCTGAGGTTTGGAACGAAATTTTGACCGGTACGGTAACTTTCTCTTTGTTTTTATAGGCGTCTTTATCCAACGGTTTGTATGAAACATTTAAATCTGAAACATTCAAGTCCCCGTACACTTTTTTGTACCGGTCCGCCACCTCTTTTTTCGCATACGTTTTCTTTGTGGAAGCCGATACATAACTTTGGTACATTTCCGCAAATTTTTCCTGCTCCCACGCTTTTACATAATCTGCAAGGCGTTCATTCGGTGTCGGCGTTTTTTCGCAACCGGCAAGGGCCGCAAAAACCCCCAGCAGCAAAGCAACTACGAATACATATTTCCTCAAAAAATCTCCTCCCTGATACCGGCAAGCTTCCAACTTTTGAGAAAAAAATGGAGAAGTTTGCCGGTTTTTGTGTTACATTTATATTAGATAAGAAGAACTAGATTTGGAGGTAAGAACGTGGACATCATTACACAGTTAAAAGCAGACAACATGCGCAAAAAAAGCCTTCTGATGTTTATTACCTTGCTTGTTGCCCTGCTCGTCATTTTTGCAGCCTATCTGTACAAACAAGAGGCCGGAATGGCTGTCCTGTACGGAGTGGAAATTGTTGTTCTTCTGGCCCTGTATTTTGCACTCGGGCGCGCCATGAAAAAATTCCGCCTGTTTTCTTATGCGAGCGTCATCATTTCTTATTTGTTCAGAATATATGCCATCCTTTTTGTCCAAAACAGCTTTTCCGTAGACATTTTGTTTTTCTTTCTGCTTGCTTATGCGGCATTGCAGTTTGAAAATGTCCTTTTCTTTATCGGAGCCGGCCTTGGCATTGCCGGATTTCTTGCCAGCTACTGGCTGCCGGCCGCCGATGCGGGCCTCATTCACAACCTGGTCCCGACCGCTGTGCTCTGCTATGTTTTAACCGCAATTTTATTATACGCCATGATCTACCTGCATCAAAATTTGATGGATTCTTTTCTTTTATCCATAAAGAAAACGATTCAAACCATGGAAGACCAAGGCGCGGCTTACCGGCAGGAAATGGCAGCAATCATTGACCGCGTTTCCAATGTGAACGACAATATCCAGACCAATTTGCACGCCCAGAACGAAATGAAATCCGCCGTTCATGAAATCTCTAAAGGCAGTGTAACCCAAAGTGAGCAGATTGCGCAAATTGCCGGACACGCCGGGGATACGGTGCAATCGATGGAATTTTTAACACAAATGTCCGGTGAACTGACAAACGAATCACTTGAAGCACAGGAAACGGCAAAAGCCGGGGAAAAGGCGGTGGAAAATTTAACGCTTGAAATCAGTAATGTGGTAGATACGATAATGGAGCTGAACAACACATTTACAGTGTTAACGCAAAAAGTGGAAGAAACGAATACGTTTACCGACAGCATCAAACAAATTACGGAACAGACGAACCTGCTTGCGCTGAATGCTTCGATTGAAGCGGCACGCGCCGGGGAAGCGGGCCGCGGGTTTTCGATTGTTGCCGATGAAATCCGGCGCCTTGCGGAAACGACACACGAGACAACCGAAAAAATTAACCATAATTTGGCTGATTTGAATCAAAGCAACGCGGCGGCACGGGATAAGCTGGAATTAAGCAGCACGCAAATTTTGACGACAGCGGAATCAAGCCAAAATGTAACGACCTATTTCCGTAAACTATTAAAAACTTTAAACGGGCAGGTTGAGAAGTTTAAAGAATTCGATACGTTATCCAAAAAAGTGACCGAAAAGGCGCATGGCGTGGAAGGCGCATCAAGCGAACTCGCGGCCATCATTCAAGAAACCTCTGCCAGCCTGGAAGAAATGTCAGCCACGATTGAAAGCTTAACGAATGACCACCATACGATCGCAGAAACGCTCAACGAAGCGGCTGTCCAGGCGGAGCAGTTCCAGGCAAAAACCGAAAAAATGCAGAAAAAGTTTGCCGATCAAATCATTTAGCAGACGGCCTGCCGTTTTTCCGGACAAGCAGAACATATCCCGGTCCTGGTTTTCCTTTCCGCGCATGCGTGTACGGCCGCTTCCAGGGCAAATTTGTTTGCACCGTTTTCCGGGTTTTACATTTTGCGCATGCGCATACAGCCGCGGGTTTTGCCGGAAAAGGAAAAACGCAAACATTTGCCGGTTTTTCCTTTTCCGGCAAATGCGGAAAACGGCCGCCCGGTTTTTACAGGGGAGCCCCGCGTGAGGGATAGGCATCTTGACCAGCGGCCCCGCTGTTTGGCCAAAATGGTAAATCCATCCATTCCCAGTAGCACCATCTGCTCCATTTCGCTGTTTTGCGCCGCTTTCATTGGAAAAAAGTGCAATCTTTTCCTATAAAATGCCGAAATGGGGTACCATTGTGAAAAAATCTTGATAGAATGATAAATAGAGAGATAAAAATATAAATGGAGGTTACACGAGTGTGAGAAAGAAAACAATCTTTTCTGTTGCCGCTACAACCATTCTGGCCACTTCGTTTACATCGCAGGCATTTGCCCAGACATATAAAGTCAAAAAAGGGGATTCCCTCTGGAAAATTGCAAAGAAGTATAATACGTCCGTCGGTGCATTGAAATCAACCAACCATTTGGCATCCGACACGATTTACCCGAACCAGGTGCTGAACGTTTCGGCGTCCCAGGCAAAAGCTTCGGCCCGTTCTGTTTCGGCCCCATCCTCTTCTGCCAAAACGTATACGGTTAAATCGGGGGATACATTAAGCGCGATCGCCTTAAACCACGGCATATCGGTTTCAAACTTAATGAGCTGGAACAAGCTCTCTTCATCGCTGATCCATCCCGGTGACGTATTGGCCGTTTCCAAAGGGGCAGGTTCCGCTTCCCCGTCCAGCAGTCCAAGCAGCAGTCCGCGTCCAGCTGGCAGTTCGAGTTCCACGACTACATACACAGTAAAAAGCGGAGATACATTGTCCGGCATCAGCAAACAGTTTGGGACATCCGTCAGCAAGCTCAAATCTTTGAACAATTTGAGTTCCGATTTGATTTTTGCCGGGCAGAAGCTGAAAGTAACCGGCAGCAGCGCATCCGGTTCTTCCAAATCGGGAACGGCAGGCGCTGCAAATTCAGGCAGTTCCGGCTCCACGGCTACAGCTACATACACGGTTAAAAGCGGAGACACATTATCCGGCATCAGCAAACAGTTTGGGACATCCGTCAGCAAGCTCAAATCTTTGAACAATTTGAGTTCCGATTTGATTTTTGCCGGCCAGAAGCTGAAAGTAACCGGCAGCCCGTCCGGTTCTTCCACATCGGTCACAGCGGACGATACCACTTCAGGCAGTAGCCATTCTGTATCGTCTTTAATCCGCATTGCGAACAGCTTAATCGGCACGCCGTATGTGTGGGGCGGCACGAGCCCGTCCGGATTTGACTGCAGCGGCTTTATCTATTATGTATACAAAAAAGCCGGGTACGATATTTCCCGTACGAATGCAGCAGGCCTTTATAACCGTTCTTACTATGTGAGCAGCCCGAAACCGGGAGATCTTGTCTTCTTTGAAGGCACGTACGGAACCAATCCGAGCGCGATCACGCATGTTGGTATCTATCTCGGCGGCGGCCGGTTTATCGCCGCGAATTCCGATGGCGTGTCTGTTTCTTCTGTCAGCTACAATTACTGGAAATCCCATTTTGACAGCTATAAACGTTTGTATTAATTTGCCGTTCTATAAATTGAACTAAAAAACCGCGGAAGATTCCGCGGTTTTTTTGCATCTGTACCGGCTTGCCCCGGCATGACCTGTTTGACCCTTCCTACATATAAAATTTAAAGCGGCTGCCGGCGTATTGCGCTTTGACATATTCAAACGGCGTGCCATCCGAAAGCGAAGTTACGCGTTCAATGGACAGTACCGGCGAACCCGGGGCCACTTTTAACAGTTTTGCCAGCCGTGCGCTCGCCGCAACGGCTTCAATTGTCTGGACCCCTTTTCCGAGCCGCAATCCCTTTTCGCGTTCGAGAAACTGGTAGAAAGAACGGTTTAATTTCTCTTCCGTAAGCCCTGCCGAAATCCTTGCCGGGGTGATGATCGATTCGAATACAATCGGGATCTCATCCCCGTAACGGAGCCGCTCGATATGGAGAACGTGTTCCGGCTCTTCCAGCGCGAGTGCCTCCATTTCCTGCACGGAGGCTTCCCTTTCCAGAAACGCCACGATTTTATTCGAAGCTTTCATCCCGCGCTCTTCCATCAGCCGCGTAAAACTCATCCGCCCTTCCAAAGGCTGCTCCACCTTATGTTCGCTGACAAACGTGCCGCTTCCCCGTTTTCTCATTAAAATGCCTTCATCCACCAAACCTTGTACCGCCTGGCGGACTGTCATTCTGCTCACTTCAAAAAGTTCGCTTAGTACCCGTTCAGACGGAATGGCTTCACCTGTTTTCCATTCCCTCTCCCTAATTTTCTTTCGGATTTCTTCCTGAATTTGAAAGTAAATCGGGATCGGGGAGGTTTTGTCAATCATGGCGCTTTCCAGCATCCTCCAGCAAAGAAGCGGCATCTACATCAGCAACGACAACGACATCCGGATGCATTTGCAGAACGGATGCCGGGCAGGCTTCGTCCACCGGCCCTTTGATCATGCTGCGGACTGCTTCAGCTTTGCTTTTGCCGAATGCCAGCAGAACGATTTTTTTCGCGTCCATAATCGAAGCAATCCCCATTGAAAGGGCGCGGTCCGGCACATCTTCTTCTCTTTCGAAAAAGCGCCGGTTTGCTTCCCGCGTCGATTCGGTCAGTTCGACAATATGCGTTCTGGAATGGAAGGAAGTGCCCGGTTCATTAAAGCCGATGTGCCCATTTTTACCGATGCCGAGCACTTGCAGGTCGACCGGATGCAATTTTAAAATTCTTTCATACCGCGCGCATTCTTCTTCGAGGTCTTCTGCCGTTCCATCAGGCAGATACGATTGTTTAAAATTCATATGCGAAAACAGTTCTTTTTCCATGTAATAGTGGTAGCTGTGTTCATCTGTATCTTTGAGGCCCACATATTCATCAAGATTGACGGTGGTGACATTTGAAACGTCCAGTCCGGCATTCCGCATGTACGCATACAGTTTCAGCGGCGTGCCCCCTGTCGCAAGCCCGAGCGTGCGGATTTGCCCTTCCCGGATCCCTTTTTCGATCAGTTCATAGGCGTATTTTGCTGCTTCATCGCTTGTTTTAAAAATTTCCACGTTCATTTTTATCCCCGCTTTCCAAGATCATCGTTTTTTAATCTGTCTTTCCTGGCCATCAGACACATTTCTTACACGCATGGTCCACAGCAGGTTGCGTGTTATCCCGCTTTCCAAAATGATACGTTATTTTAACGTGCCATGGTGCATCCAGCGGGACAAAATCGGCATCTTTCCAGTTTTAGCCGGGACCGAACCCGCACGCCTGTGGTTGGCAACAGTTTATGCGCGTTATCCCTGCTCTCCAAGATGGTATGTTGTTTTGACTTGCAATTGTTCATCCAGCAGTACGAAATCGGCATCTTTACCAGCTGCCAGGCTTCCTTTTTGCGTGAGGCCGAACTCGCGCGCCTGGTTCACGGAAGTCATCTGTACCGCTTCCGCAATGGAGCAGCCGGTAAATTTCATGATGTTGCGGAACGCATCGTCCATCTTTAAGATGCTGCCGGCAAGCGCACCATTTTCAAGCCGGGCTTCCCCGTTTTTCACCAGCACTTTCTGGCCGCCGAGCTCCGACTCCCCGTCCGGCAATCCTTTCGCCCGCATCGCATCGGTAATGACGGAGATTTTTTCCGGTCCCTTTATTTCATACGTAAACTTCACCATATCCGGATGCACATGGAGGCCGTCAGCAATCAGTTCCACTTGTACATAAGGTGACAGCAACGCATGCCCTGCAACGCCGGGCTCGCGGTGGTGCAGGCCGCGCATGGCATTATAAAGATGGGTCGCATGGGTTGCCTTGCTTTGTAACAGTTCAGCGCGGACGGCATCTGAATGGCCCATGGAAGGCACGATGCCGCGTTCAATCATCACATTTTCAAATTCCCGTGCACCTTCATTTTCTGGGGCGTAGGTGACGAGCTTAATAAGATTCCCGGAAGCTTCAACCCATCTTAAAAACAGTTCCGTATCCGGCGCCTTGATATATTCAAGCGGCTGGGCCCCCGCTCTTTTTTTTGAAACAAACGGCCCTTCGAGATGAATCCCTTCGATCGTTGTGCCCCCTTTTTCTTTTGCCGCTTTCACGGCACGCAAGGCGGCTTCGATTTTTCCGTAATCCTGGGTCATCGTTGTTGCGAAAAAGGAAGTTACACCTTCCTTCCGCAATTTTTGGCTTAATGTAACGAGCGCCTCCGGATCGGCATCCATCGCATCAATGCCATAACCGCCGTGGATATGGACATCAATCATGCCCGGGATGGCTGTCATCCCTTTCCCGTCGATCACTTCTTCTCCTGCTTTCGGCCGGTAATCTGCCATTTTGCCGGTTTCAATGATTTTATCTGTAAACCGGATAAATCCGTCTGCAATATGTTCATTTCCTGTATAAAGATTGCTGTGAATCAGCACTTTTTCCGCCAACGGAAAACACCTCTTTTTTAAAATTTATATAGTTGTCTATACCAATTATCATTTATTGTGTTTCAGTTGTCAATCTTTATTATGGAGAAAGGATTTCTTTTTATACAGGTTCTTTCCTGATTGTCTGTAAATCTATTTTTCCGCGGCAAGTTGAGATATACTAGAAAAAGTGCAGAACGAACAAATCATGGAGGATTTTTTATGAAGCAAACCAATATCAAGGCGGTCACGATTGCTTTGTTTGTGGCCACCTTTTTAACAGCCATTGAGGGAACCATTGTCAGCACCGCGATGCCGCGGATTGTAAGCGATCTGAAAGGGATCGGCGTGATGAACTGGGTATTTGCCATTTACTTGCTCACTTCCGCGGTAACGGTTCCAATTTTTGGGAAGCTTGCGGATTTGTACGGCCGCAAAAAAATTTTTACGGCCGGCACCATTGTTTTCCTTGCCGGTTCGACATTGTGCGGTCTCGCCGGTTCGATGGGGCAACTGATTGTGTTCCGTGCCATTCAGGGAATCGGGGCCGGGGCGATCATGCCGGTTACGAATACCATCGTTGCCGATATTTATCCGCATGAAAAACGGGCGAAAATGCTCGGGTTTATGGGAGCGGCATGGGGCATTGCCGGTGTCATCGGGCCTCTTTTCGGCGGTTTCTTTGTCGACCAGCTCACCTGGCACTGGATCTTTTTCATCAATCTCCCGTTTGGCTCGATTTCCGTTTTGATGGTCATCCTGTTTTTACATGAACGGGTGGAAAAAACGGAAAATGCGATTGATGTATGGGGGGCTGCCACCTTTTCCGCCGGGATGCTCGCATTGCTTTACGCCCTGCAAAAAGGCGGGGATACAAACGACTGGGGAAACCCGGTGATCTTGGGATTGTTAGCAGGCAGTGTCATTCTCCTTGGTTTATTCATTTTGATTGAGTACCGGCATCCGGATCCATTAATGCCGCTTTCGTTGTTCCACATCCGGGCCATTTCGGTTTCAAATCTGGTTTGTTTTTTGGGCAGTGCCGTTCTGATGGGGATTAACGTTTATATTCCGATGTGGATCCAAGGGCTTGAAGGGCATGGCGCAACGCTATCCGGGCTCATGCTGGCACCGAGCCCCGTCCTGTGGATGCTCGGCTCTTTTGCCGGCGGAAGGCTTCAGCTGAAATACGGGGACCGTTTGGCGTTTTTAACGGGAATGGCCTTCATTTTGGGAAGCACTGTCTGGCTCAGCCTGTTTTCATTGGGAACGCAGGAATGGAGTTTTTACGTTTTCTCCGCCATTTCCGGGTTCGGGTTCGGGATTGTCATGACGATCTCGCTCGTTTCGGTGCAGTCGGCGGTGGACTGGTCATTGCGCGGGGCAGCGACGGCATCGAATACATTTTTCCGGAATCTGGGGCAGTCGGCCGGTTCCGCTGTATTCGGTACGTATTTTAATGCAAAGATTGCCGGGGAACTTGCGAAAGGCAATCCGGGCGGGTTTACGACGAATTCGCTGAACAGGCTGATCAATCCGGAAAGCGCGGGCCGATTTTCGGAAGCGGCGCGCGAATGGCTGCGGCATGTGCTTTTTTCAGGCATTCATTCGATTTTCATCCTGCTTGCCGTAATTTCACTTGTTTGTTTTCTTCTCTCTTTCGCGGTTCCGAAAGCGGAAGGGAAAAAGGGGCTGTCCTAATACGCGGGGCTGCCTCTTTTTTATTTTTCAGATGATTCCGGCAGGGCAGTTGCGGATTTTTAAAAAAGCCGCCCCTGTTTGCGGGACAGCCCTTTGTTTACCATTGATACGGTGTTTCCTGATATACATAATAGTTCAGCCAGTTGGAAAACAGCAAATAGCTGTGCGAGCGCCACGTATGGAGCGGCCTCTCATTGGCATCGTTATTCGGAAAATAATTTTTCGGGAGGGCGGTGCCAAGCCCCTTTTGCTGATCGCGCACATATTCATCAGCGAGGGTTGTTGCATCATATTCCAAATGGCCGGTGATCATAATATTTTTCCCGTTTTCATTCATTACAATGAACGGCGCGCCCTCTTCCGATATGGAAACGAGCTGAAGTTCCGGATGGTTTTCAATGGCTGCGCGCGCAACATCCGTATAACGGGAATGGGGCGCGTTAAAAACCTCATCAAAACCGCGGACCAGCTTAACCATCGGCAAAAACAAGCGGTGTTTGAAAATGCCGAAACACTTTTCCGGCAGTTCGTACTTCTCAATGCCATAATGGTAATACAATGCAGCCTGCGCACCCCAGCAAATATGTAATGTCGACGTGACATTGGTTTTGGTCCAATCCATGATTTTCTTCAGCTCGTCCCAATAATCCACCGCTTCGAAGTCCATTTTTTCAACTGGGGCGCCGGTAATAATCATCCCGTCAAAACGGCGGCCTTTCACTTCGTCAAAAACCGTGTAAAAATGTTCTAAATGGTAGCTGCTGACGTTTTTGGATTGGTAAGTCGACGTCCGGAGAAAAGTGATGTTGACCTGCAACGGCGTATTGCCGAGGAGGCGCAGCAGCTGCAACTCCGTTTTTTCTTTTTCCGGCATTAAATTTAAGATTAATATATTCAGCGGACGGATATCCTGCGTTCTCGCCCTGTCCTCATCCATCACAAAAATTTTCTCTTGTCTCAGCAGCTCTCCGGCAGGTAAATCTTTCGGTATATTGATTGGCATTTTCAACGTCTCCCCCATACTCAGTTGTCATGTATTTTTCATTATATCGGTTTTCTGCCGTTTGCTGCAATATTCTTGATAGACAGACATTTTACGGATGGGATACGATCAGCGTCAGACGGCCTTCCAGTTCAAAATTGCCAAATCCGGACGGAAGCAGAAAATGCATCCCTTTTTCAAGCGGATAAGTTTTTCCGCCGGCTTTCATGGTCCCTTCCCCGTCAAGCACACTGGCCAGTTCGAACGGTTCGTTTTGCGTAAAAAGTGCGGTCCCTTCTACATCCCATTTATATACAGAGAAAAAGGCTTCCTTTGCAAACGTTGTGATGGTAACGCCCGATTTTTCTTCCGTACGGGGGCGGACTGCGGCATCCCGGTGCGGTATCATCGTAACATCAATCGCTTTTTGCAAATGCAGTTCGCGTTTGTTGCCGGCAGCATCCGTCCGGTCGTAGTCATAAACGCGGTACGTTGTATCACTGCTTTGCTGCGTTTCGAGCACAAGTGTCCCTTCGCAAAGCGCATGAATCGTCCCGCTTGGCACATAGAAAAAGTCCCCCGGGTGAATCGGCACTTTGCGCAGCAGGCTGTCCCATTTTCCTTCTTCAACCAGGCGGACAAATTCTTCTTTCGTTTTGGCATGATGCCCGTAAACAAGCTGTGCGCCTTTTTTGCAGTCAATGATGTACCAGCATTCCGTTTTGCCGAGTTCTCCATTTTCGTGTTCATTGGCGTATGCATCGTCCGGGTGAACCTGGACCGATAAATCTGCATTTGCATCGAGAATTTTCGTCAGGAGCGGGAATCCTTTTCCAGACATTCCGCCAAACAAGTCACGCCTTTCTTCCCACAGCTCCATCAGCGTTTTGCCGGCAAATTCGCCGTTTTTTACAGCCGACGGACCGTTCGGATGGCCGGAAATGGCCCAGCATTCCCCTGTATGGTCAGACGGGATGCGGTAACCGAACCGGTCCCTCAGCGCGGTGCCTCCCCAAATTCTTTCTTTAAAAACCGGTTCAAGAAATAAAGGCTCGGTCATACAAATCTTCCTCCTTGAAAGGCAATCCTTTGCTCAAATATGAACAAAGCATTTTCAGTCCTTTTCATTATAGCATACCGCTCCTGCAGCCGCGCCGTCAGCTTTCATACAATTCGATCGGAAGGCCGTCGGGATCCTGGAAAAAGGTGAATTTTTTCTCTGTAAGCGGGTCAATGCGGATTTCTTCTACTTGAATGCCCATTTCTTCAAGCCGCTTTTTATCCGCTTCTACATCGTCCGTTTCAAATGCAAGATGCCGCAAGCCCGCAGCTTCCGGGAATGTCGGGCGCGCGGGCGGATCCGGAAAGGAAAACAGTTCGATCTGATATACGCTGCCGACCGAAAGATCCAGTTTGTAGGAATCACGTTCTTTCCTGTATACTTCCCGCACCGGCTCCAAACCGAGGCAATCCACATAAAAATGCTTTGATTTTGCATAATCGGAACAAATGATGGCAATATGGTGAATGCGTTTCAACCTTGGAACTGCCATTATTTCCCCTCCTTCCGGTATGTCCAGCCTTCTTGCTGGTAGACGGTGCCGTTTTTCATCAAACGGCCGAGCGCACGTTTAAACGCCGCTTTGCTGATGCCAAACCGCTCCTGAATCTCTTCCGGCATGCTTTTATCCCAATACGGCATTTTTCCGCCGCGCGAATCCATATAGGCAAGGATATTTTCCGCATCTTTATCCAATGCTTCATAAGCGCGCCCTAAAAGCGAGATATTCAGCGTCCCGTCCTCTTTTACATCAATGACGCGGCCTTCCACTTTCTGCCCGAGGCGCGGTTCGTCGTCGCGCTGCGATTCATGGATAAAACCGATATAGCCGTCATCTGTGATGATGGTCGAACCCGCTTTTGCCAGCCGGAACACATGCCCGGTGACATCTTTGTTCCACATTTCCCTGCCGGCTTTTTTCGCTAAATCCCTGACTATGTTTTCCCCGGCTAATTTTGCGAATAATCGCCCATGTTTGTCAAGATCAAGGGTAATATATAAATGGTCGCCTTTTTCCGGCCAGAGCGAGCGGATCGGGGGCAGGTCATCAACAGAAAGAAGCATATCTTTGTGAATGCCGATCGAAACGAAAACGCCAAGTTTTTCTTTGGTGCCGGCAACTTCCGCCCAGCCGTATGTCCCCAGCCGGATGTCTGGAATCACGTTTGTCGCGGCCAACCTCCCCTGATGGTCCTGATATAGAAAGACGGTTTGCACCGCTTCCGGATCAAAGGGTTCCGCAATATCCCGGTGATGCAAAAGCACGTCTTCTGTCCCGTTAGATAAAAAATAGCCGAACGGCGCTTCCCGCACCACCGTAAGTTCGGCAACGGTTCCTGGTGTTAAGTCCATTGCAGCAGTCTCCTCCTCCGTAAATCGTTTGCTTCATAATAGGTAATTATAACATTGATCGGCGGAAAACATGATTTTATTTTGGACAAGGAGTGGAAATACTATGCCTGACAAACGTGAGGTGACGCATCGGGACAATGAGGCGGAAACGGTTGTCAATGATGCGCATGGGAGCAACCAGGTTGGTTTGTTCAGTGAACATAAGCCTTATAAACCGTTTGCTGTGACAGCACTGGAAACGGATGAGGATATGAAAAGATTCGCGAAATTTACAGATGGCAAACAGGAGTGATCCAAGTGAGTAAATCAAAGCGCGAAGAAGAACGACAGTGGAAAGTCCGGAAAGAATCGCAAAACCCGCACGGCAAAGTGAAATCTCTGGAAGAAATCGCGGATGAGATATTCGCCGAATGGAAAGAGAAAAAGTGAGATAAAGGGGTGCTTTCATGGCACCCCTTTTGTATGCTGGAGACCGTGCCCAATCAGGTTTTCCGAAATGGCTTAACGATTCCATAGCGGGCGCAGACAATAAAAAACCCGTTGAAAACAGAGGTTTCAACAGGCCCGAAAAATGGCAACAAAAAATAACTGTTTTTTTAACTTCCGATAACTGGCAGCACGCGTACTTCTTTTTTCATATCGGAGTGGCAGAGCGGGCAGTGCGGCTTTTCTTCAAAAGTAAAGTTTTCACGCATAAAACCGTTGCAATCATCGTTTGTGCAGGCCCATACAGTTGTTTCCACCTCAGGCACCGGCTCCTTCTGGTTATTAAAATATGCCATCATAAAAGACTCCCTTCTTATGTTTAGTATAACACACTTTAACACAAAAAAGGGGACCGGACCTGCTGCGTTAACGTATGCAGGCAAGTGTGTGCAAACCGTCCCGGTGCATTCATGCATACTTCTATTATATGCATGCTTCCCCGGCTTTATGCGCCCGCTTTGCACCAGGCAAGGGCTGCGGCCTGCAACCGGGCTGGGGCCGGTGCCTGCCCTGCTTTGATGCATTGGCAGCACCCGCTTTACATTCTGATCCACTTTCCGCAAGTTCGCGGCTATTTTTTCGCGCCCCTGCTATTTTTGAAGCCGGTACTTGCACTGCTTCAAGATCTGCCCTAAATGCCTGCCCACTTTTCGAAGGGTTCGGCAATTTTGTTTGCAATCTATGCCATTTTGAAACCGGAACCTGCCCTGCTTCGGCGCCTTTGCATGATCTGCCCTAAAATTTGCCCCGCTTTCCGCAAAGTCGCGGCCATTTTCTTTACACGCACATGCTATTCCGAAACCGAGATCCGCACTGCATTGCAACGCCCGGCCAATCATTTTTCCGGCTTCGCCATTTTGCTGCCCGTTCATCCGCTTTTGCGGCAAACGAGTTTTGTGGCAATAAAAATTTTCTTTGCAACGGTTCTGCCTTCCAAACGTTCCAGCAGCGTATCGACTGCTGTCTCGCCCATCAATTCCGTATACACTTTCACAGTAGAAAGCGGCGGGAAAACATATTTGGACAGCGAGATGTCATTGACGCCGATAAGGCTCACGCGGCCGGGCACCGGGATGTTGTTTTCCGCAAGCGCCTTAAGGCAACCGATCGCAATCGCATCATTGGCGGCAAAGAAAGCAGTTGGAAGCGCGTCCCCGTGTTCGCGGACCGCCTCGTTCATCAACCGGTACCCATCTTCAGTCGAAAACGCGCCGATATATACCCATTTTTCATTCCAGCGGCCCGCTGCCTGCATCCAGCGCCTGAACGCCGTTTCGCGCGGATCCTCAATCGTGGCGGAGGCATCTTTATAATTTTCCCTGCCGCCGATAAAGCCGATTTGCGTATGGCCTTTTTCCGTAAAATAGGTGAGCACTTTTTCCGTCGCTTTTTCAAAATCGGCCACAACGGCATCAAAACGGTTGTCATCAGGCGAGCAGTCGACAAATACGATATTCGGGGTAACAGAGAGAAGCTTCTCCACTTGCGCAAGGCTGAATTTCCCGACGGCAATGATGCCCTGGATTTGCTCTTTCCCCATCTCTTCCAAATGGGTCAAATCGTATTTCGTCAGCCGGATATTTTTCATGCTGCAGCGTGCTTCAATGCCCATTCTGATTGATAAATAATACAAATCATTCAGTTCTTCTTGTTCCGTATACCAGTACACAAGCGCAATTTTGATTTTTTCCGGTTTCCGGGCTGCCTTTTTCTTGTAAGAAAGTGCTTCTGCTGCTTCAAAGATTCTTTTTTTCGTATCGTCACTTACAGAAAGTGACGGGTCGTTATTCAGCACGCGTGAAACCGTTGAAATGGAAACACCCGCCTTCTCAGCAATATCTTTAATCGTTGCCATTGTTACACCTCAATCTTTTTCAGCCAAAAATCCATTTTGTATGGGCGCGGTATGTTTCACCCGGCTTCAGAATCACAGACGGGTATTCAGGGTGATGGATCGCATCCGGCACACCCTGCGTCTCGAGGCAGACCGCCAAATAATCACAAGGCTTGCGGCCGCGGATTTCATATGTGTCATTTCCCATTGTATTGCAAGTATAAACGACGACGCAAGGCTGGTCGGTTTCCACCGTCAGCATGCGCCCGCTCTCTTCGTCTTTTAAGCGGATCGGTTTTTCCGTTTCTGGCAATAAAAACGCGTGGTCATAGCCGTTTCCGACAAGGACGTTTTGCGGATGATCCGATACCGTGCCGTCTTCGATTTTTCGCCCGTTCCGGAAATCGAATGCGGTACCTCTAACATCAAAAGTTTTCCCTGTCGGCAGCGTTTCCCGGCCAAGTTCCAGCACACGGCCACTCGGGATTTGTAGTTCATGGCCGCGCACATCGCGTTTCATGTCGCCGCTTAAATTGAAGTATGCATGATTGGTCATGTTGACGGTCGTTTTTTTATCCGTATGTGCCTGATAAGACAGCTTCAGTTCTTGTTCATTTGTTAAAAGATAGGTCACGGTGGCATCGAGATTTCCGGGATAGCCTTCTTCGCCGTCCGGGCTTGTATACGTAAATTTCACACCAACTGCGCCGTCTTGTTCAATGGGCGTGCTGTCCCAGATGACGGCGTTAAACCCTTTGAAGCCGCCATGGAGATGGTTGCGGTTTTCATTGGCAGAAAGCTTGTATGTTTTGCCGTCCAGTTCAAAAGAAGCTCCGGCGATCCTGCCGGCAATACGGCCGATGATAGCGCCGAAATACGGAACACCATGGAGGTAGCCGTCAAGGTTGTCATACCCGAGCACGATATTTTCCGCTTTGCCGTTTTTGTCCGGCACGATGATCTTATTGATGATGCAACCGTATTCAAGCACCGTTACAGATA
>Ga0207807_1000004_pt1 | contig 99478 bp, 101 predicted proteins | sample HigsolmetaGSP15D_FD_184843 | JGI IMG/M metagenome (GOLD analysis project Ga0207807, IMG submission 184843) | High solid enriched microbial communities from the Joint BioEnergy Institute, USA - SP1-5-D (SPAdes) | ecosystem: Engineered > Bioreactor > SSF (Solid state fermentation) > Aerobic >... | reverse complement strand
TTCTATCACAAACTTTTTCATGAGATCACCTGAATGTGGAATGAATTTAATTTGTCTGATATACCAATTATACTAAATTTTATGCGATTTGTTTGCCTTTAAGCGGAAATTTCGTCACGGATTCAGGTTAAATGAAATGCAGGCGCTCGGGCAGGCGAAAGTGGGTATTTATGCCGGCTACTTTAATTGGAAAAGCTATCTTGAGGGCCATACAGATACTTGGCCTGGCAATACCAAAATTTGGCTGGCACGATATAACACCACGCTCGGTACAAATGCGGATGTTTGGCAGTACACCGAAACCGGAACCATTGATGGCATCACCGGCCATTTTGACCTTGATATCAGCTATGACCCTGATTTTTAAAAAATTTTTTCAAAAAAAAACGGCGAGAATCGCTTCTCGCCGTTTTGATTTTGCTTCCATCAGCATCAGGGCCCGCCTACGGTTTGATCGTAGAAATTTTCCCTGCCTGCCGGTCCAAGCCTCCACCTTGCATTCCCGTTTGTTGCCGGCTCAGGCCGATTATGCATTGTAAACTTGTCCATTCATCCGTTTTGGCCAAGCGGCTCAAGCGGGTGATCAGGCATCCGCAAATTCGCGGATTTTTTTGGCTGCTTTTCTGCTTACCCCTCCCGGCAGGACGGCAAACCCGTAGAGCAAAAGCATAAAGAAAGCACATCCGAACAGCCATCTGTACAGATACCGGTTTATGAAAGGTGCGGTAATCTGTTTTGATACGGTAAACGTAAGGTCTGTTTTTGCCATCGGTTTGCCGTTTTGGTAAAATTGGCCCCCTCCGTACAAATCCATCTGCTCAAAATGTCCGCTTGGGCCGTTCGCATGAAGGAACATCCGGGCATGCGCCGGTCCGTAGAGTTGTTCGACCCGGAGTGCATAATGCCTGTTTTCACCGGGCAAGGCTTTTTTCAAAAGAAATGCCTTATAGCCGTTTGTTTTTCGCTTATGGTTTGTAAATTTTCGTTCAAACACCATTTTTTGCCGCCCGCCGCTTTTATGCCATAAAGAAACGCGGTATGCGGCTTTACCGTGGAATCGGGCAGGCATAAAAGCGACCCGGTCGAAAGCTTTGTCTGCGATAAACGTTTGGGTAACGGTATGATGCCGGTCAACAAGCGCAACAGGTTTTCCTCTGGCCGCCTGCTGGTTGACGATATAATCCTCGTATTTTTCGGTTGTTCCTGTGAATGTTTTTTCATTCGATTTGGCGCAAACGGCGAGCAGGACAATAAGGCTTAAAACGAGCAGCCAGTTTCCTGCTGTTTGCAGTTTCCATCTTTTTTGTGCCGGCAGCCATTTTTTTGCTTCCAAGAACTGATGCATCTTTTCAAGACCCCGTGCAGCGCAAAAAATCATCAATGGCGTGAACAGGAGGGAGTAGCGCGGTTCTGCTTCCCAAATAAAAATGAAAAACAAGTAGCTGCCAAATAAGCAAATTTGCATGAGTAATTGAACATCAAATCTTATTTTACGGAAGAACGTTAAGCCCGAAACGGCCAGCAAAAAGAGCGTTGCGATATGAAATACCTGGATGATAAACAACAGCACTTGATTCTGGTCTCCGTAAACATAGCGGTATGCGGCGTTGTAATGGTCCATCCGCTGATTGTACTTGGCGTAGGCCTGATCGCCTTGTGAAAATGTGCGGAAGGCTTTTACCGCCCAGAGCTTGAGCAGACCGGATGGCCCCCTCGTTTCGATCCGCTGTTTGATCAGTGCAAGATCCGCCTGTTTTTTTGCCTGTTGGGTAGGGAGGCGTTCTGATAATCTCGTATCCGCGACATTGTACCGGCCTTCATTTGAAAGGCCGAGCGCCAGCCAGTGGGTTACCGGCGCCTTGATGCTCGTGTTTTCCCGGTAGCCGAGATGGTGGTAATACGCCTCTGCTCCAAAGGTGACAGGCAAGAAAACAAGCATCATCAACGCTGCCCGCAGCACGGTTTGTTTCAGCCGGAGCGTATAGACCATGTAGATCAAAAGGGCAGGCAAAAATAATACCATATTTTCCCTTAACTGGCACCCAATTGCAAGCACTGCACCAAGCAGAAAAAGGTATGCCGGGCGCCCCGTACGGCTGTGGCAGTACCAAAAATACACCGCCATGGAGGGAAAGGCGATCGCAAGGCTTTCTGTATAAAAATACGGGATATAAAGAAAGAGCGGCAGCCATGTAATCGTAAAAACAAGCAGCAAATTTCCCGTTTTGCGGCCGGACGTTTTCACCGCCAGCAGCCAGAGAAAAAAGATCCCGATATTCAGAAACAAAGCTGCTGCCAGCTTATCTGCAATCAAAAACCAGTCCGGATTCCCAAACGCGGCATAGCGGTAAAGCAGGTAACGGGCAATGGTAATCGGCACATTATTCGGGTAGAGCTGCAAATAGTACTCATTTCCGAGCAATGTCCCGTGCTTTAATAAATACAAAGCTTCCAGATAAATATGGCCACCATCCACCTTGGGCGGCTGCACCCCGTGAAACAGGATAAGAATCGCCGTTTCAATAGACAAAATAATGGCAAACAAAAAGGCTGCCATTATTTTCAGCCCTTTGTCTGAAAGCCTTGCAAAAATGCGGCAACAGCCAAGATAAAACAGGATGGCCACTACGGAAAAGAGGAACAGCGCTGCCATCTGCCCCGTTGAAATATTCCATTTTCCATCAAGCAGCACGAAATGCGGGTCATCTTTTTTGGCCCACAGCGGTGCGATAAAGAAACTGCCGATTGTGATAAGAGCGCATGACACCGTAAATATGATACTGAAAAGACTAATGGTTATCTTCTTCACGAACATGGAGGACTCACCTCATGTAATGTTCTTTACGCATAGAATCCATTCTCTGGCGTGTAATAGGTTAGTGGTGCATGAAAACAGTCTTTTTTATCATGCCCCGCCGCCTGCACTTCGTATTCTTGCATAATTTTCCAGGTTTCTCAAGGGACCAGTATAGCGGCTTATTCTGAATAAACCGTGAGAATTCAATGAAAAAACCCGCAGTTTTTCAGCAACCAATGCGGCACGCGGGAAACTGGCGACAAGCCTGCCGGTGATTTACGTGAAAGGTTTTCCGAGCGAAATACCGCGCAGCACGGTTCTATATAAGTTTTTACATCAAGCCTGAGCACCAAATTGCACGACGACTGTTTTTTACAGCAGGCAACAGAACAGCGATATATTTAGAAAAAATTGTCGGTTGATTTCCATCCTTTTGCATGGTCGTTTTAAGGAGGTGAAATGTTGGTCCAAAACGCCCTTAAAAGCCGTGCAGGCGGCTTGCTGCTCAAAATACGGCCAATATTGGCAAAATACTTGTTGGAAAACACCCATCCGGTATACAATTCAATTGTTTAAAATCTGCTTTTTTGGTAAAAATCAGAATGAACTTCCCGGCAATTGCGGAAGTCTATTTATTATAAAAAGAACAGGCTTCCGGAAAAGGAGGAAGACAGCTTGGCTAAAGTGCTCATATTACCGCTTTTAAAAATGCCGTCCGGCCATCACCAGGTCGCAGAGGCGTTAATGCATAAATTGAAATGTATGGACAGTACCATTGAAATGAAAAAAGTTGATTTGATTTCCTATACGAGCGGGATGCTGGAAAAAATCGTCACGAAAATGTATTTGAATTGGATTCAAAAAGCACCGCGGACATACCAATGGGTGTACAAACATTTTATTTATGCGGATGCCGACCAGACCGCATTAATGAAACTCTATGAACTTTCTTTTATTAAGCAAATGGAAAAACTGATTGCCGAGGAAAATCCGGATCTCGTCATTTGCACGCACAGTTTTCCGTCGATGCTGCTCAGCCGGCTGAAATCAAAAGGAAAAATCGATGTCCCGGTTATCAATGCGTACACCGACTTTTTCGTCAACGGTTTGTGGGGAAAAAAAGAAATTGACATCCATTTTGTGCCGAACCAAACGATCAAAACGACGCTCATCTGTAACGGCGTGCCTGAACAAAACATTTTTGTCACCGGCATTCCGATTCATGAAGCGTTTAAAGAAAGAACGGCTTTGCGCCATACATCCCGGAAAAAAATCTTAATATCCGGCGGCAGCAGCGGCCTCGGTGATCTGTACCGCCTTCTGAAGGCATTGAAACGGGAACAGCCGGACAGGGCCGATTATTATGTGTTATGCGGAAAAAACGAAAAATTGTATCACAAGCTGAACGGATGGGGGATGAAACATATCATTCCGGTTCCGTATATCCAGTCCAGAAAGGAAATGAGCCGGCTGTACGATGAAGCGGATGCGATCATTACAAAGCCGGGCGGTGTCACGATCAGCGAAGTGATTCAAAAAAAACTGCCGATTTTTATCCACTCCGTCCTCCCCGGCCAGGAAGAAATCAATCTTGCTTTTTTGAAACAACACGGGCTTATCTTTGAATTGGACTTCACCAAACCGGTGGAGGAACAGGTGATGGAAATTTTGGAAGACGGGAAGCAGCTGGCCCGGTTTTACCAGCGGCTGCGCCAATACGGGAGCGAAATCGAACTCCGGGGGAAAGAATTTGATGTATTGATCCGCGGTCTGCTCGGCCGCAAAGCAAACCAAACGCCGGATAAAGTGCTGAAGGACCAGTACTTTGTTTCAACCTCTTATTGATTTTTTGCGGGCGTCTATGTTCCTGGAAGGGGCTACCGTTCGTTTCCGGGGACTTTTATCATCATTTCCTGCCGGTGAAAACCAGGCACATGTTTCAGTCCGGCCCAAAGCTTGCATCGGCATTTTGCCGCCCGTCTTTCCGGCCGGTATGGGGAAACTTCTATCCAAATGGGGCGCTAAGTGGATGATAAAAAAACTTCCTGATGGCGGAAAGGAAAATATGCCATAATGAACATGGAATGAAATGGGCAAGTGCACCTGCAATTTCCAGGCCGCTTTTGCACATGCCCGGGCAACGACAAAAGATCGCGTTGCTTAAGCAGGGAGTTGAAAATGGTGGAGCAGGATTTAACTCAGTTGATCCGGCAGGCAAAAGCAGGAGATACAGATGCGTTTGCCGTGCTGGTGGCCCGGTTTAAAGGGGAGGTGTTCCGGCATGCATATGCGATGACAGGCGACCGGATGGAAGCGGAAGATATCGCCCAGGAAGCATTTGTGAAAGCCTGGTACGCCCTGGATAAACTGGAACATGCCTATGCTTTTGCCTCCTGGATGTCGAAGATCGTCTCTCATTTATGCTATGACCGGCTGAAAAAATTGCGAAAAAAAGTGGATCTTCAGGCGGAAATAGAAGAGGAGCCGCTTAGGAGGCCAACTTCCAATATCGACAACGCCAATTTGAGATTTGACATCCGCAGCGCGATGGAAAAATTGTCGCCGGAACACCGGGCAGCGATCGTATTGCGCGATATCCAGGGCTATTCCTATGAAGAGATCGCAGACATCTTGAACATCCCGCTTGGTACCGTCAAGTCGCGCATCAACACAGCGAGAAATATTTTGAAAAAAGAACTTTCAAGAGGGTGATCACATGGAAACACACGTCCGGGATTTATTGCCGGCCTTCATGGATGATGCGTTAAGTGAAACGGACCGAAAAAAGGTTGAAGCCCATCTTGCCCTTTGCCCGGATTGCCGCCGCGAACTGGAAGAACTGGAGACGGTGAAGGCGGAAATCAGCCGTTTTTACCATTCGGTTGATGTGCCGGGAATCCAGTTTGAAAAGGCGGTTCTGGCTAAAATTATGCCGCAGGAAAAATTGGCGATGCATTACCGCGTGTTTGTCTGGTTCTTTGCGGTTTGCTGTGCCGCTTCTGTGCTTGCCACCTACCCGGTGATGAGAAAACCGTTTTATGTCGGCATGAATATTTTTCAGGCCCTCTTCAATATTCTTTCAAGCGGCTTTCATATTGCGCTTTCCATTCTTTCTGCGCTCCCGGCTTTGTCTGCGGGGATCATGGTGGTGATAGCGGTGATTTTGGCCGTTTGTATCTGGATTTTGTTTGGCCTTCTCACCATGAAGCCGGTGAAGGAGTAGGGGATGGAGAAAAAAATGAAAGCCGCAAAAATATTGATTTGCTTATTGTCCTTGCTCCTGCTTTTTCTGAGCGCAGGGGCGGGTTTCCACCCTGCGTTTGCAAAGGAAAAAAGAATGAGAATCATCATCCACGACCGGCATACGGTCATCCCGAAAAATGAAAAAGTCGAAAATGTCGTTGTGATCGGGAATAACGCGACCGTCAGCGGATATGTCAAAACAGCCGTCATTGTGATCAACGGGAATTTGAATATTCGTAAGTCAGCGGATATTCGCGGCTCTGTCTTTGTGCTCGGCGGCAATATCAAACAGCAGCCGGGTGCCCGTGTAACGGAACATGTCCTATCTATCAATATGAACAATAAAACGCTTGACAGTATGATTTTTGCCGCTGTCATGCTTCTTGCCCTCTGGTTTTTCCGGCTTTCCGCAAGCCTACTGTTGATTGTGTGCACTGTTTTGTTCGGCTTAGTCGCGAAAAAACCGTTTTTTTCCGGGATTCGGTCCTTCTACACGCGGCCCGGAAGGATGATCATTACCGGCTGCCTGCTGTCGCTTGTCGTCCTTGCGCTCAGCCTGTTTTTGACGATTACAGTGGTATTAATACCGGTTGTCCTTCTGTTATGCCTTGCTGTTTTTGTATCCCTCCTGGCAGGACTCGTGTTTCTTGGCCGGGAAATCGGTAGCACCTTTGCCGTTTTAAACGGCAGGCAGGAATGGCTGAAACTGTTAACGGGTGTGACGATCCTGATTGCCCTTTGCAGCATCCCGCTCGTCGGGGAAGTCATTTTCCTGATTTTGTTCTGGTACTCGCTCGGGCTTTCGGTCACATGGCTATTTCAAAAATGGAGAAACAGGAAAAAACATGCGGCCGCAAAATAAGCGGCCGCATGTTTTTTCGTGAGTACCCGGCTACGTTTTTTCATCCGGGAACCGGGCAGATCCCGATGAAAAAACAGGGAAATGCCAAAACGGTGTTTTTGTTTCCGGAAAAAAGTCTTGCATTGTTTCAATTTTTCGCAACAAATTTTTACAGTATTTTTCAAAATACGTTTAAATGGAAGAGCAGGAAAACAATAGCCGCAAATTTTTATCGCCTGTAAATGAACTTTTCTTTTTCCCTCAAAGTCTATTGTATTGTATCGAAAGGAAGCCGCATGAGAAAGAGAAGCGGCGCGTTTCCTGTAAACAGACCGAAAAGCAGAGGGGAAAAGAGAATGGCCAACAAGAAAAAAGACAAAGTGTTGATATTAACAGGCGCTTTTGGGGAAGGGCATTTGCAGGCCGCCCGGGCAATTGAACAGGCGATGAAAATTCGTTCCCCAAAAGCAGACCCGGTTGTCGTCGATTTCATGGAATGGGTCCATCCCGCATTATGTCCGGTCAGCCACTATGTTTATATGAAAGGTATTGAAAAATTCCCGAATCTTTACGGGTATCTGTACCGTAAAACGTATGGAAGGAATGCCCTGTCGAAAACATTGACCGGCTTATTTTCTACAGGGATGAGAAAGACACTACGGATGCTCGAAACGATACGCCCGTCCGTCATTGTCAGCACCTATCCTTTTGCGTCTGCCATGATTTCAAAATTAAAGGAATACGGGCTGTCCGATATCCCGCTCGTCACCGTCATTACTGACCATACACACCACAGTTCGTGGCTGCATCCGTACACAGATCATTATGTCGTCGGTTCGCATATGTTGCGCCGGCAGCTGATCAGGATCGGCATTCCTGGCCGGAAAATTTCCTGTACAGGGATCCCGATCAAACCGAGTTTCCTGAAACCAGTGAACAAGCAGGCTTTATACAAAAAATATAGCCTCGATCCGGCGTTGCCGGTTGTGCTTGTCATGGGCGGCGGGGAAGGCCTGTTCGGGGACGGGCTGTTCACGGCTGAAAAACTGGACGCGGTGCCTTTCCGCATGCAGCTGTTGATCGTGTGCGGGCATAATGAAAAACTGCGCGCCCGCCTGATGGATGATCTGAAAGGGACGAAGCATAAGGTTTTCGTGCTCGGCTATATTGATTATGTGTGTGATTTAATGGCCGTCTCGGACGTCATGATTACGAAACCGGGCGGCGTGACAACTGCGGAAGCATTGGCCATGGAACTGCCGATGATTTTATACAAAGCGTTGCCGGGCCAGGAAGAAGATAACGCAGCCTTTTTAATACAAGCAGGCGCAGCAGTTGAGGCACCAGATGAAGGAACGTTAATCCGGTGTTTAGCCCGCCTGAATGAAAACAGGGCACAGCTTGCGAAGATGAAAAGAAATACGCTTTCGATTCAGAACAGGGAAGCCGCTTTTCGGGTGCTTTCCGTTATTGACCAGGCAAAATATGCGCGGCTCATTCACTCGCCTGATCCGGAAATGCCGGATACCGCGCACGGAAAGTATGCAAGGATGCGAAAAAAGGCTTTGCTTGTGCATCACCCGCATGAATCTCTGGATGAAAGGAGCGGCACGGTGTGGAAGTCATCATCTGGGTATTGATTTTATTGCTTTTCATATATGCTATTATTCCATATTTTTTAGCGGCCAAACTCGGTTTCTGGGTATGTTGGAAAGGAAAAAAAGATGCGGAGATTGCGCTCACCTTTGATGACGGGCCGGACCCGGTATATACGCCGGTACTGCTTGATCTTTTAAAGCGGGAAAGAATTAAGGCCACTTTCTTTCTCGTCGGGGAAAGGGCGGCCCGGTACCCGGAAATCGTTTTGCGCATGTCGCGTGAAGGGCATTGTATCGGCCTTCATAATTATAAGCACCAGTGCAACTGGCTGATCAGCCCTTGGAAAAATGCACGCACGCTTGAGCAGTCGGCACAAATTATTGAAAATATCACCGGGGAGAGGCCGGTTTTTTACCGCCCGCCGTGGGGGATGATGCATCTGCTGGACTTTTTTCTGCACAAGCAGTTCTGCATGGTGCACTGGTCGAAAATGTTCCGTGATTGGAAGAGAAAAGGCGGTTCGGAAAAAGTTTCAAACGGCCTGATCACCCGGGTGGAAAGCGGTGATGTGATTTTGCTGCATGATTGCGGCGTCACGCCGGGCGCAGATGAAGATGCCCCGCAGTATACAATTGAAGGTTTGCGGGTTGCCATCCCGGCATTAAAAGCGCGCGGTTTCCGGTTCGTGCGGATGGACGAGATGTTTGACAAACATTCTTCTATCAAAACCAGCCATAGAAGAAAGGAAAGAAAATAGAGCCATGAATGAGAATGCCAGATTGTTTTTTATGGTCCACAACTTGTCAGGGCATGACAAATTACTGGATGGCATCATGATTTTTTTTACACAGGATGCCTTGCCGCTTTTTGCCGCTGTTTTATTGATTGTGTGGTTTTTGGGCAATGATAAAATGAAAAATATGGTGCTTTATGCCGGGATTGCCGGGATTGCCGCTTTGCTGGTCAATTTTTTGATTACGCTTGTTTATTATGAACCACGGCCATTTGCCACGTATCATACCAGCATTTTAATTCCGCATGCGGCCGATGACTCGTTTCCGAGCGACCATGCGACAGGCACGTTTGCAATGGCTTTCGCCTTATGGGTGCGGAACCGGAAACTCGGGTCAGCGATGATTCTCTGTGCCGTTTTGACAGGCATTTCCCGTGTATGGGTCGGGCACCATTATCCGGGGGATATTGCGGCAAGCATCATTGTTGCCTTGTTCACAGTATGGACCATCCAAAAAATGAAAGGGTTGTTTGACCCGGCTTTTAGCACGCTGATCGGCTGGTATCATGACATATGCGCAAAATTTACAAAAAAAGGATATAAATGAACAATCACTCGAAAAGAGGGCGGGACACCATTTGGCACTGTGTCCCGCCCTTACCCTAAATCAATTAAAAAGACGTTGGGGCACCGTTACTATTTGTGCCTCAACGTCTTTTTACATTTTATATCTATATAAGTGAACAAAATATTGCCGCGCTTTTGCCTGCTGCAAAAAGTCATCATCAGGCAAATTGGTGCCCGGGCTTTGCAAAAACTTAAGATCATTTTATATCATGTGCATTTTAGCGTCACCGCAAACCTTTATCTGCCGGCTATTTTCTCGAAACAGCCGCCTCGACTTCGCTCATCGGAATACCGAGTGCGCGCGCGACGCCCTCGCCGTATGCCGGATCTGCATAATAACAGTTCGCAATATGGCGGAGCTGGACTTCTTTTGTCGTTCCCTGCATGCTACGTGCCGTGTTTGCAAACAGCCTGTGCTGTTCTTCCGCCGTCATCAGCCTGAACAATTTGCCGGGCTGTTCGTAATATTTGTCATCATCTTCACGGAAATTGTGATAGTCGGCTGTACCTAAAATATCGAGTGCCGGTTCTGCGTGTTCCTTGCTGTCTTCCCATTCGCCATAACTATTCGGGCTGTAGGAGACGGAGCCGCCTTCAGCCGGATTGAAAACCCGCATTGCGCCATCGCGGTGGTACGGATGGAAGTGTTCCGCTTTTTTCGGATAGTTGACAGGGATTTGCCAGTGGTTGACGCCTAACCGGTAACGTTGCGCATCGCCGTAAGAGAAAAGGCGGCCCTGCAGCATTTTATCCGGCGAGAACCCAATGCCTGGTACAATATTGGTCGGGGCGAATGCGGCCTGTTCGACTTCCGCAAAATAGTTTTCCGGGTTGCGGTTCAGTTCGACGACACCCACTTCAATGAGCGGAAAGTCTTTATGGTACCACACTTTTGTCAAGTCAAACGGATTATACGGCAGGTTTCTTGCCTCTTCTTCCGTCATCACCTGTATGTACATCGTCCAGCGCGGATAGTCGCCGTTTTCAATCGCTTCGTACAAATCGCGCTGATGGCTGTCACGGTCGCGGCCGATAATTTCCTGCGCTTCTTCGTCCGTGAGGTTTTTGATGCCCTGCTGTGTTTTAAAATGGAATTTGACCCAGACACGTTCGTTGTTGGCGTTGAACATGCTGTACGTATGGCTTCCGAACATATGCATATTCCGGTAGCTTGCCGGGATGCCGCGGTCGCTCATCGTAATCGTCACCTGGTGGAGCGCTTCAGGCAGCAGCGTCCAAAAATCCCAGTTTGCCTGCGCGCTGTGCATATTGGTGCGCGGGTTGCGTTTGACGACATGGTTCAAATCCGGGAAACGTTTCGGGTCTCTGAGGAAAAATACAGGCGTGTTGTTCCCGACAAGGTCCCAATTGCCTTCTTCTGTGTAAAATTTCATCGCTGTCCCGCGGATATCGCGTTCGGCATCCGCCGCGCCGCGTTCACCGGCAACGGTTGAGAAGCGGATGAACATATCGGTTTTTTTGCCGACTTCTGAGAAGAGTTTTGCCTTCGTATATTGCGTTATATCGTTTGTCACTGTGAACGTCCCGTACGCGCCGGAACCTTTTGCATGCATCCGCCGCTCCGGGATCACTTCCCGGTCGAAATGGGCCAGCTTTTCAATAAACCAGACATCTTCCATCAATAACGGGCCTCTTTTGCCGGCGGTTTTTGAATCTGTGTCATTCGGAACCGGGGCACCGAATGCAGTTGTCATTTTTTTGTTGTCTTTTTGATCACTCATCATGTTCCCACCTTTTGCTATTTGATATCTATATTATAACTGATTCATTATAAAAATCAATATTTATTTATAATAAATTTAAAGTAAAGATTATCATATCAATGGAAAGGAGGACTAATAGAAGTGTGAGGGAAATGTGCTATTTTCATTTGCAGCGTTTGATTATCAATTGTAGAATAGGGAAGGAGGGAGAAAAGCGTCTTTGATCGTTTTTTCGGCCGGGATGATGCCGCCTGCAGCCTGCTTTTCATAGTAGCTTTGCCGGGCATTTTTTGGTATAAATAAGTTAAACGACTGGATGAGGATGAATCACATGCTGAATGAGAAGCCAAACCTGGAGAACGATGCATCTTTTCATATTCCGGAAAGCGGTTTATTATACATACAAAAAACGCAGGCTGTCATTGAATATATGACGCAGAAATCCTGTGTATACGAAGTTCTTTCGGAGTATTTAATGATTCCGTTTGAAACAAAGGATACTTTATTTGATATCATAAAAGATATGCCCGAAACGGTTGATCTTTTCACCAGTGTCCATCCGTCCGGATCCGGATTTTCGACGCTCTCCCTGCCGCTTTCTCAATTGAAAGAGCGCATCCGCTATGAGATGCTTGTGAAAGTGATTATTTCCGACAGCCTGACAAGTTATTTTCAGCCGATCATCCGCATTCAGGACAACCAAATATACGGCTATGAATCTTTGCTGCGCACCCGTTTGCCGAACCGGAACATTCCCCCAGGCCTGTTATTTGATGCCGCCCATAAAACCGGGCTGCATTCGTTATTGGATTTGCGCGCCAGGGAAGCGGCACTGAAAGCCCGTGCTGAGAAACTGTCCCGCGGCGTGAAGAGCTTTATCAATTTTTTGCCCGCTTCGATTTATGATTACAAGTTTTGCTTGCGGCATACGTTCACTTTGATTGAACAGTACGATATTTCCCCCGAGGACCTTGTCTTTGAAGTCGTGGAAACCGAGAAGATCAACGATGTCCACTTTTTAAAAAAGATACTCGGGATTTACCGTGATCTTGGCGTCAGCGTGGCGCTTGATGATCTCGGTTCGGGGTACGCAACGCTTGAAACTTTGAAAATCTTAAATCCGAACTATGTGAAAATCGACCGTTTTTTTATTTCCCATTGCGACGAGAATAAGGTCAAACAGCGCTTTTTGCAGGAAGTCATGAAAATTGCGGGAGAAACCGGCATTTATGTGCTGGCGGAAGGAATTGAACGCGAAGAGGAACTGCTCTATTGCAAATCGATTGGCATGCATTTGGCGCAAGGGTACTATATTGGAAAACCTGCCCCTGAACCTGCTGTAACAATGCTTGGGAAAAATTAGGACTTGCCGGGTTGTGCAGCAGCCATTTCTTGCAGCGTTTGCTAAAAAAGTGAATCTTCATGCGTTTACGGGGCTGGACCTAGAGGATAGGTCAGCTTTTTTTAATGCCTTTAGGGAACCGGCACCGTTTCCGTTCATGCAGAAAAAAGAGGCTGCCCGGGGGCAACCTCTTTTTTCATGCTTCTTCCGGATGTTTTTCTTTTTTCCTGAACTTCATTAAAAATTCGTAGACAACCGGGACGATGATCAAAGTCAGTAAAGTGGAGCTGGTCAAGCCGCCAATTACTGTGATGCCGACCCCTTTCGAAATGAGTCCGCCGCCGCCGTAGCCCAGAGCAAGCGGGATCAGGGCAAAGATTGTTGCGAAGGCGGTCATTAAAATCGGCCGCAGCCTTGTTGCGCCTGCTTCAAGCAATGCTTCGCGGGTGGACAGCCCCGCCTTTTCTTTATGCACCACCCGGTCGATCAGCACGATGGCATTCGTCACGACGATGCCGATCAGCATCAGGGCGCCGATCATGGCGGTGACGCTGATCGTTTCATGCGCCAGGAACAGGGCTATGAGTGCACCGATCACGGCAAACGGCAGCGAGAAAAGGATGGTAAACGGCGCGAGAGCCCCGCCGAATGTAATCACGAGCACAAGATAAACGATCGCGACAGCAGCCAGCATCGCGTAACCGAGCTTTGTAAACGAGTCATTGATGTCTTCCGTTACGCCGCCGGTTTCGACATGGATGTATTTTGGAATATCGAGTTTATCCACTTTGTTTTGGACTTGTTGTGTCACTTTCGCAACGTCAGCTGTCTTGATCTTGCCGGTTACACTGGCATAGATTTTGCCGTCCCGTTTCGTAACCGCATCCGGTGTTTCGCCTTTTTTCACGTCCACGACATCTTTTAGCGCTACTTTTGTGCCGAGCGGCGATGTGACTTTTTGATTGGTCAGGTCGCCAATATTGCCGTAATGCCCGGTTTTGTTCTGTTCATATACGTTTAATTCCTCTCCGCCTTTTTCAATGGTTGTCAGCACGGTCCGGTTGCCGGTTTGCGCAAGGCCGGTTCCGAGCTGGCCGGCTGTTAACCCGAGGGCGGCCAGTTTGTCCTGGTTGGCGACAAGCGTGTATTGCTGATACGTTTCGGAAAGGCTGGTTTCAACATTTTTCAAGTTGTCATTGTTTTTCATGACTTTTTCAATTTTATGGATGACCGGTTTGATTTCATCCAGATCATTGCCATAGACATACATCGTTAATTCATCATTCGACATGGACGCGAAGTCCTGTGATTTCCATGTCCCCTGGTCCGTTCTTTGTTGCAGAGCTTTGATGACCTTTTCCGGTTCGCGGTCGAAATTTTTGGTGCCCTGGTCATATTCGACAACAAAGATGGCGGAGTTGCTGTTTGTGCTGAAAGCCGACTCCCCAATGGAATACTGCACATTTTTTACATTTTTACGGTGGATTAAGTAATCCTCCGCTTTTCCTGTAATCTTCTTCACGTCGGAAAGGGTTTCCCCCGGTTCCGGCGCATAGGTGGCATACACGACTTTCTGGCCTTCGTTTTCAATAAAGCTGACGCCGATAAGCGGGATTAAAAACAGACTGCCGATCAGAAGCAGGCATGCGGTGCCGAACGTGGCCAGCTTATGGTTGAGCGACCAGTTCAGAATCCTTTTATAAGACAAAGCGAGCTTGCCGTGGCCTTCGTTCGTGGTCCGCGTGTTTTTCTTCAGCCCGTTCTTAAATAACGAATGGGCAAACATCGGCACCACCGTGATGGCCACAAGAAGCGATGCCAGCAGGGCAAAAATCAGCGTCAGGGCAAACGGCATGAACAGCTCCCCGACCATTCCTTTCACAAGTGCAAGCGGGACAAAGACGATGACCGTTACGATCGTGGAAGACATGACCGGTTTAAAAACTTCAACCGTCGCTTCACGGATCAGCGCTTTTCCGCGCAGTTTTTCTTCCCGCAACGTCAAGCGCCTGTAAATATTTTCAATGACGACAATCGAGTCATCAATAACGCGCCCGATTGCCACCGTCATGGCCCCAAGTGTCATCACGTTTAATGTGATGTCAAGCTGGTGCAAAATAATAAAAGCAACCAGCACTGACAGCGGAATCGAAATGACTGCGATAATGGTTGAACGCACATTCCGCAAAGACAGCAGGATGACCACAATCGCAAACACGGCCCCGATGATTGCTTTTTCAAACATCGTTTTGACGGAGTCTTTGATAGGTGTTGCCTGGTCTAAAATGGTGGAAATTTGCGTGCCTTTATAGTCCGCTTTAAACTGTGCGGCTTTTTTATTTACTGCATCGGCAACATTCACCGTGTTTGCATCCGGAGCTTTTGTAATCTGGATGCCAATTGAATCTTTCCCGTTCGTTTTTGAAATCGATTCATGCTTGCCGACAACTTTGATATCGGCGATTTCTTTTAACGCAACGGTCGGCATACCGGTGTTGGCTTGCGTTCCTGAAGCCTGTGCACCCGAGGCCTGTGTCCCTGAGGCTTGTGCAGCACCCGGGGATTGTGTCCCTGAAGCCTGTGCGGCTGCGGACGAAGCGGAAGCTGCACCCGTTTTCGGGGTGTACGGGATTTTCAGATTCTCAAAATGCTTCAGCGATTTCACGTTTCCATCGATTTCTACTGATTTGTTTTCTTTCCCGAAGTTGATGAGGCCGAGCGGTACCGAAACGTTTGAGCCCTGGAGGGCCTTTTTGACTGTATCCTCATCGAGCCCCAATGCATTCAATTTGTCCTGTTTAAAGGCCAGCTGGACTTCCTGCACATACTGGCCGGAAGCCTGAACATCGGATACGCCGTCAATGCTCTGCAGTTTTGGAACAAGATCTTCTTCGACAATTTTCGTTAAGTGCTGGAAAGACCGGCTTTTGTCCGAGACACTTAAAGACAGGATCGGAAAATCATTGATGCTGATCCTTGTTACGGACGGCTTGTCAATATTATCCGGCAGGTCCACTTTTTCCAGCGCGTCCTGGATGTCTTTTTTCGCTTGATCCATATCCGTGCCATATTTATACTCAAGCTGGATCTGGGAATTGCTTTCCGTCGAGGAAGTGGAGACCGTATTGACGCCGGTGAGGTTTTTCAGCCGTTGTTCGATCGGTTGCGTTATTTTATTTTCGACTTCTTCCGGTGTGGCACCCGGATCAGAGGCTGTCACCAGCATGTATGGCGCGTCGATATTCGGAATGGTTTCCATTTTCATATTCATGCCGGCATAAATGCCCGCACCAGCCACAATGAGGGTCATCAGCCAAATGGCAAATTTGTTGTTCAGGCAAAACTGGATGGTCTTCTTCATAGTGTTTACAACACTCCTTTGTCTGTTCGTTACAGGGCCGGAGAAAAATGGGCGACCTATCTCCATAATAGTTATACCTTTAAACCCGGAAATGCGCCAGTATTTTCCGGTATGTTTTATAAATACAGGAGAGAATGGCAGTACTTGATGCATCGCTTAAGAAAAAATATTGGAAATGAAGGACTGCCTAAAAAAAGAAGGTTGAAGCCTTTGCGCCTCAACCTTCTTCCTATGTCATTAGCCTTTTACCGGCTGTTATTTCCGCGCATGCCTGAAAAAATTTTAAACAGCAGCACAATGGCGGCGATGACAAGCAGAAGGTGCACAAAAGCGCCGGCGATGTGAAAAACAATGCCTAAAATCCAAAGTACGAGCAAAATCCCAATAATTGTCCAGATCATATAGCCTTTTCCTTTCTAAATTAAAGTACTTTTATGTTACCCGTTCCGTTGCTTTTCAAACGCTTGCCTGCATGTTTGCCAGGCGTGGTGTAAGGGAAAGATACAGGAAAACGGGAGGGTTATAATGAAAAAAAGCGGAAAGAAATGGCTGTTATTCGGGTTCCTTGTCCTGCTTGCCATTTATGCGGCTGTGATGTTGTACCATACATATAAGCCGCTGCCAAAAGGGGTTTCCTATGAAGGCAAAACATATACCGTCCATGATCAAGACATCCGTTTTCTTTCGGATTTAACATACCGGGAAAAGGGGACGGGAAAAAGAAGGGTGGAGCAGGCCGTCTATCCTGAAATTTACCGGATGATTGACCAGGCCCATCAATTTATCGTCGCGGATTTATTCCTTTTTAATGGCTACCATGATCAAAAGATGAAAGTGCCGCCGCTGGCTGAAAGGCTTGCAGACCGGCTGATTGCCAAAAAAGAAAAAGAACCCGGTGTCCGCATCATCGTGATCACCGACCCGATCAATACCTCCTACGGGTCCCATGAAGCCGGCATTTTAAAACGGCTCAAGGAACATGGCATTCGTGTGGTCTTTACGCATTTGGAGCCGTTACGTGACCCGACGCCGCTTTATTCCGGTATTTGGCATATGTTTTTCCAGTCGTTTGGCCAGGGCGGGACCGGCTGGCTGCCGAACGCTTTCGGGGACAATGCACCGAAAATGACGCTCCGTTCGTACCTTGAACTTTTCAATATTAAAGCGAACCACCGCAAAACGTTTACGACCGAAAACGGCACGGTCATTGCATCCGGCAACCCGCATGACGCAAGCGGCTGGCATTCCAATATCGCTTTTCTTGTTAAGGGGCCGGTCATCCGTGATGTTCTGGAATCGGAGCAGGCGGCTTCCAATTTGTCGGGCGGCCCGGAACTGCCGCAATATAAAGGGAAAGAGAGGGGAAAAGGCAGGATTGCCGTCCAGCTGTTAACAGAGGGGAAAGTTTACGGCCGGATCATGAAAGAAATCAAAGCGGCAAAAAATGGTGATTCGATTTCAATGGCAATGTTTTATCTGGCTGACCGGAAAGTGGTCCGTGCGCTTGAGGAGGCATCTTCCCGCGGCGTCCGCATCCGGCTTATCCTCGACCCGAATTTAAATGCGTTCGGGCATAAAAAAATCGGGCTGCCCAACCAGCCTGTTGCACAGGAACTCGTAAAAAAAACGGATGGAAAGATCAAAATCCGCTGGTACAACACCGGGCTCGAGCAATTCCATCCGAAGCTGGTCTGGATTGAAAAGCCCGGCCGCTCGCTCTTTTTCGGCGGGTCGACCAATTTAACGCTGCGCAACCTGGGCGATTATAATTTGGAGACCGATTTATTTGTGAAGGCACCGAATGATGCGGCCATCACAAAAGATATCCGCCGGTACTTCGGGCGGCTGTGGAACAATGAAGATGGCACCTTCACTGTCTCCTACAAAAAACACGAAGGCTTCTCCACTTATTTGTTAAAAGGCCTTTACCGCCTTCAGGAAGTGCTGAAACTGACAACATATTAAAAAAGCCCGGAAAGCCTTCCCCGGCTTCGGGCCCTTTTTTTACAATGCGACATCATTTAAAAATTCGCGTACCTCTTCCGGCGACTTTGCATTTGCACTGTGTAGATGCGCTTTTTTCTCGCCGTTTTGGAAAACGAGCAGGCTCGGAATCCCCATCACCTGGTTTTCATCCGCAATCGCACGGAACTCGTCGCTGTTGATTTCATACCATTTATATTGCGGATAGTCTTTGATCACATCACCAATAAACATATCCATCACTTTGCAATCCGGACACCAGTCTGCATAAAATTTCACGATAACCGGCGCTTCTCCTCCCGTTACCGTGTTAAATTCTTCCGCACTTTTAATCGCTTCCACTTCCAGACCATCTCCATCCTTTATCATTTCTTTCTTATTGTATAAAGAGCGGCAGGCGGATTTCAACATTTTTCAACCTGCCAAAGAAATATTTCCAAAACGAAAAGGATTGTGCTTCGTCATGTATGATGTATAATAAAGCTTGTATGAAAAAATGATGGGGGCCGGTTGTTTTGGATCCGTATCATTTATTTTATTTTACGGCCGGCGGTTCCGGCATTGAGAAGTCAGGTGATGGAATTGTCTTCGCGGGATGAAGGTTCTAAAATTGATTACGGGCTGGTTTTAACGCTGATGTTGTTATGCATTGTCAGCCTTGTTGCCATTTATACGGCTGACAGCAGTTATCTGATAAAACAAGTCATCAACTATGTGGTCGGAGCAATCATAATAGCATTGGTGATCCGCCTTGACTCCGACCAGCTGAAAAAAATATCGTGGTACGGTTACGGGTTCGGGATTTTGCTGTTGATCTTGCTGATTCTGGCGCCAGCCAGCATTGCCCCGGAGCGTAATGGGGCGAAAAACTGGTTTGTGTTTCCGGTAATTGGGACATTCCAGCCTTCTGAAATCATGAAGCCATTTTTAATTTTAGCAATGGCGCGCCTTATTTCCGATCATAATGAAAAAGTGCTGAACCGGTCAGTAAAATCGGATTTCTGGCTGTTTGTGAAACTCGGCATCTGCTTGTTTGTGCCGCTCATGTTGACCATTGGGCAGGATTTGGGAACGTCACTTGTGTTTATTGCGATATTTTTCGGGCTTGTATTTGTGTCAGGCATCACATGGAAACTATTGCTTCCGATTTTTAGCAGCGGCGCGGCACTGGCAGGATTGATTTTTTATCTCGTCCTCTGGCAGCCGGCACTTCTCGAAAAATATCTTGGCGTCCGTTCGTACCAGTTTGGCCGGATCTATGCCTGGATTGATCCTTATAACTATTCCAATACAGACGGCTACCACCTGATTCAGTCCCTTTTGGCCATTGGTTCCGGCCAGACGTTTGGAAAGGGGCTTGGCACAACTGAAGTGAGCCTTCCGGAAAACCAGACGGACTTTATTTTCAGCGTGATCGGCGAGCAGTTCGGCTTTATCGGCGGGAGCATTGTTATTGGCCTGTTTTTTATGCTTATTTACCATATTATAAAAGCAGGGCTTGAGACGAAAAATGATTTTTATTCCTACATTTGCGCAGGCGTCATTGCGATGATTACGTTCCATGTGTTTGAAAATATCGGCATGACGATCCAGGTGCTGCCGATTACCGGGATCCCGCTGCCGTTTATCAGCTACGGGGGGAGTTCGCTGATGGGGAATATGCTTGCGGTCGGATTTATTTTTTCAATCCGTTACCATTACAGAAAATATATGTTTTCTAACGAAAAATAAAAAACAGGCGGCATCGTGCCGCCTGTTTTTTGCGGCTATTGCACCTGCCCGCCGTACGGGAATTGCGAAGCGTAGCCTTGGTGCTGCTGGAAAGACTGTTGCAGTTTTTGCTGTTCTGCCGCTTCCATACTGTACCAGCCTTTTTGGAACATCGTCTCATACAATTTGCGCTGCTCATTCTGTGTTTCCGTAAAAATGGCCAGGAGATCGCGATACAGTTTTTCGTGGCTCGCTTCGTTCATGGCGGTATGATAAGAAGCAGTCATGTATTTTTCCATCGAAAGCAGGTCATTGGCAAGATCGCGGTCGTTCATTTCCGGTGTTTCAGGAAATTGTGTTTTCGGGTTTTGAATTTTTTGCTGCTGCTGTTGGGAATCCATATGTTGTACCTCCTTTTTAAAATGGTCGTATGACGCGCGCTCCGCATTCAGGTATCTCTGCCGCAAAACCCGGGCAGGGCTTGGGCTGGGCAGCTCCCGTTTTCCGTTAAGCCCGGCTGCCGGGGCAGTCAGTGCTTGCTTCAGGCCGGGAAGTGCGGTTGCCCCGGACGGACAGCCTCCCTTCATGCAGGCTTTTTTCTAGGGCTCGGGCTGTGCGCGCATTCCGGGGCGGGCTGCGAACGCCTGCTTTTCATGAACTGGAAAAGCGGGTTTCGCTTTTTGTGGCAGGCTGGCATTCGTTTTTGTTATTGCAAGTGGCTTTTCAAATGCCCCAAAATCTGGTTGTAGTGGCGCTGGTGCATTTGCCCGCATGCTTCAAAAACAGCTTTCAATTCATTGTCCTGGCAGCGCGTTGCCGCATCATGCGCTTTTTTCATCGCCAGCAGATTCCAGGCCAGCATATCATCCACATAGGCCAAATCTTTTGTTGACATGACATCGGGCGGGGCGTTGTAAACCGTTTGCCCGTTTTGCTGTTGTGAAAAAGGCTGTTGTTGCATTCCATTTCCTCCTTTATCCAAGTCTTCCTTTATTGTTTGAATGAGCTGCGGATCCTATGCAGCCGCCTGCTTATTTTTTGTACTGGTTGTTTTGGCTGTTTACTTTTCCGCCGCCGTCACGCTCGACTGTCGGGCCGGCATTGCCTTTTACGCTTGCCGCGCTGACACCTGCTTTTGACGGGTTTTTCTTCAGCTTCGCCATTGGTTCACCTCCCCGCGCTTTTCGTTTAGCTTGCCCAAAATAGCATGGACATATAAAAAATTTTAAAAAAATGATGATTTTTTGAGATGAAGTGATTGATAGAATGAAAAAATTCGTATATATTATTATTAAAGATGAAAGCGTTATTTTTTTTAGCGCTTAATGAATGAGCATTCATTCAAAAGAAAGGGGATGCACTATGCGGTATACCATTCAAAAAGCGGCTGTCATCGGTTCCGGTGTAATGGGATCAGGCATCGCCGCACATCTGGCAAACATCGGGATTCCGGTACTTTTGCTTGACATCGTCCCGAACGCACTCACGGAAGCGGAGAAAGCAAAGGGGTACACATTGGAGGACAAAGCCGTCCGAAACCGCTTCAGCCAGTCTGCGCTCAAGAAGCTGTTAAAACAAAAACCGGCCCCGCTCACATCGAAAAAAAGCCTCGCGCTCATCGAAGCGGGCAACCTGGAAGACGACCTTGAACGGCTGAAAGAAGCAGACTGGATAATTGAAGTGGTCACAGAACGTTTGGATATTAAAAAATCAGTATTTGAAAAAGTGGAACGCTTCCGCCGGCCAGGGACCATTGTAAGTTCAAACACATCCGGCATTTCGATCGAAGCGATGGCAGAAGGGCGGAGCGAAGATTTCAGAAAGCATTTTCTCGGGACCCACTTTTTTAACCCGCCGCGCTATTTGAAACTGCTCGAAGTGATCCCGACCGCTGACACCGACCCGGACGTCACTTCGTTTATGAAGCAGTTCGGCGAGGACGTGCTCGGAAAAGGCGTCGTGCTTGCAAAAGATACGCCAAACTTTATTGGCAACCGCATCGGTACATACGGCCTGCTTGTCACCGTGCGGGAGATGATGAAAGGCGGCTACACGGTCGGCGAAGTCGATTCCGTGACAGGCCCGGTGATCGGCCGGCCAAAAAGCGCAACATTTCGGACGCTCGATGTGGTCGGGATCGATACGTTCGTCCATGTTGCGAATAACGTGTATGAAAAAACGGAAGGCGAAGAAAAAGAAGTTTTTAAAGTGCCGGCATTCATGCACAAACTCGTTGAAAACGGCTGGCTTGGCAGTAAAACCGGCAAAGGCTTTTATGAAAAAAAAGGAAAAGAAATCTATGAATTAAATCCGGAAACACTGGAATACGGCGAACGCACGAAAATGAAAGCGGCTTCTTTGGAAGCGGCCCGGCAGGCAAAAGGAACCGCCAATAAAATCAAAACGATTGTGTATGCGGATGACCGTGCCGGACAGCTGCTCTGGAATATTCTCGCGCCTTGCCTTGTGTATTCGGCAGAACTTTCAGGCGTGATTGCCGACGATATTCTCGCCATCGACCAGGCGATGAAATGGGGCTTCGGCTGGAAATTCGGCCCGTTTGAAACATGGGATGCAATCGGCGTTGAAAAATCCGTGCAAAAAATGGAGCAGGACGGCCTTCAAGTGCCCGGCTGGGTGAAAGGCATGCTGGAAAAAGGCTTCACGTCTTTTTACAAAGAAGAAAACGGCGCCGTCTCGTACTATGACAACGGAGCATACAAGCCGGTTCCAGCCAATCCGAAAGAAATCAATCTCAAAACTTTGAAAACGCAGGGCAAAGTGCTGAAAGAAAATGCCGGCGCAAGCTTGATCGACATCGGCGACGGGGTGCTGCTGCTTGAATTCCATTCAAAAAGCAACGCAATCGGGCTCGACATTTTGCAAATGATCAATTATGCCGTGGACGAAGCAGAGAATCATTACAAAGGGATTGTGATCGGCAACCAGGGCAAAAACTTCTGTGTCGGCGCAAACCTTGCTTTGATGCTGATGGAAGCGCAGGATGACAATATCTTTGAACTTGACATGGTCGTCCGCCAGTTCCAGAACACGATGATGAAGATCAAATACAGCCAAAAACCGGTTGTTGCAGCACCGTTTGCGATGACTTTGGGCGGCGGCGCGGAGGTGTGCCTGCATACGGCGCATATCCAGGCGGCAAGCGAAACGTATATGGGCCTTGTCGAAACGGGCGTCGGCCTGCTTCCGGGCGGAGGCGGCAACAAAGAGCTGTACATCAAGCATTTGAAAAACATTCCGGAAGGCGTACAGTTCGACTTGCAAAATGTCGTGAACAAAGTCTTTGAAACGATTGCGATGGCGAAAGTGTCCACTTCTGCTGAAGAAGCGCGCGAGTCCGGCTTCCTTGACCGGACGGACGGGGTCAGCTTTAACCAAGACCATCTGATTTATGATGCAAAACAGGCTGTGCTGCGCCTTGCTGACGCAGGGTACAAACCGCCTGTCCGCGAAAAAGTGCCGGTCACAGGCGAATCCGGTTATGCAGCGTTGTTGCTTGGGGCCCAGCAATTGCATCTGTCGGGCTATATTTCCGACTATGACCTTGAAATCGCGAAAAAGATCGCCTTTGTGCTTTCAGGCGGGAAAGTGCCGTTCGGGACAAAAGTGGATGAACAATACCTGCTCGATTTGGAAAGGGAAGCGTTCCTGAGTCTGATTGCACAGCCAAAAACACAGCAGCGGATGCAGCACATGCTGTTAAAAGGAAAACCGTTACGGAATTAGAGCCCCGCGGATTGGCGAATGCCGGTCCCCTGGCAGGAAAAGATTCCGCCCGAATTTTTCATATACAACATAAAGGGGTTTTCCCGGGGAATGCAGCTGTATATGGGAAAACCCCGATCCATCACCCCGGGCGGTGATGGAAGGGCCTTTTACAAAAACACGGAAAGAGGGGAATGTGATGAGGGAAGCTGTCATTGTTGCAGGGGCGAGAACGCCGGTCGGCAAAGCGAAAAAAGGGACGCTTGCACAAACACGGCCGGATGATCTAGGTGCGCTTGTCGTAAAAGAAACGTTGAAACGAGCCGGCAACTATGAAGGAAATATTGATGATTTGATTATCGGCTGCGCCATGCCGGAAGCGGAGCAGGGGCTCAATATGGCGCGCAATATCGGGGCCCTGGCAGGATTGCCGGATACGGTGCCGGCCATTACGATCAACCGGTACTGCTCGTCCGGGCTGCAGGCGATTGCCTACGGCGCCGAAAGGATCATGCTCGGCCACGCTGACACGATCATTGCCGGCGGTGCGGAATCGATGAGCCTTGTCCCGATGATGGGCCATGTCGTCCGCCCGAATGTGCGCCTCGCAGAAACTGCGCCGGAATACTATATGGGCATGGGGCATACGGCCGAAGAAGTCGCCAAAAAATTCGGCGTCAGCCGCGAAGACCAGGATGCCTTCAGCGTGCGCAGCCACCAAAAAGCGGCAAAAGCGATTGCAGAAGGCAAATTCAAAGACGAAATTGTGCCGGTTGAGGTCACATTGCGTTCGGTCGGCGAAGACAACAAACTTGTTGAAAAGAAAGTCGTCTTTTCGCAGGATGAAGGGGTCCGGCCGGATACAAATGTGGAAACGCTCGGAAAACTGCGCCCGGCATTCTCGGTAACCGGAACCGTTACGGCCGGGAACTCGTCGCAAACAAGCGACGGCGCGGCTGCGGTGATGCTGATGGATAAAGAAAAAGCTGAATCGCTTGGGCTCAAAGCACTGTTGAAATTCCGCTCGTTCGCGGTTGCCGGGGTGCCGCCTGAAATCATGGGGATCGGCCCGGTGGAAGCTGTGCCGAAAGCTTTGAAACTGGCAGGGTTGGACCTTGAGGATATCGGGTTGTTCGAACTGAATGAAGCCTTTGCTTCCCAGTCCATCCAGGTGATCCGCCAGCTCGGCCTGAATGAAGACATCGTCAATGTCAACGGCGGCGCAATTGCCCTCGGCCACCCGCTCGGCTGCACTGGCGCCAAGCTGACGTTAACGCTTGCCCATGAAATGAAGCGCAGAAACGTGCAGTTCGGCGTCGTCACGATGTGTATCGGCGGCGGTATGGGTGCAGCTGGTGTATTTGAACTCGTGTCTTGATGGCAATGGACCAAAGCAGGCGGCCAGCCGGTTTCAAATGGAAACGTGCAGGTACCGGACCATGGCAAGGTTTTGAAATGGATGGATACCAGGGCCAAAAGCAGAGCAGCAGGTTCCAAGCGGCAAGAGACAGGACCAGGGTAAAAAGCGGATCAGCTGTCTCTATCCTAAAAATATACGCCGGATGATTTTCATTTTTCCGCTGGTGCCGCGTTCACTGCAGAATGGGCGTTTAAAGGCAAAACGCCGGAGCCGGACCTGGCCTGTTGAATTGTTTTTAATGGAGATAAGAGCCGCGGAGCACATCTGCGGCCGCTCATTACAGATAAAAAGGAGAGGAATTGTAAATGGCAAACAAAACGGATGCATTTGTAAAAGGCGGCAGTTTTTTAATTGATGACATCACACCGGATCAAGTATTTACGCTGGAAGAGCTGACAGAAGAACAAAAAATGATCGCCAAAACGGCGGAAGACTATACGAACAATGAAGTGGTCCCACAAATTGAATATTTGGAAAACCATGAATTTGACCGCTCTGTTAAATTGCTGAAAAAAGCAGGCGAACTCGGGCTTTTGAGCGCCGATGTGCCGGAAGAATACGGCGGCCTTGCCCTTGATAAAGTAAGCTCCGCCCTGATTTCCGAAAGGCTCGCAAAAGTCGGCGGATTTGCCATTTCCCACGGTGCGCACGTCGGCATCGGCTCGCTTCCGATCGTTCTGTTCGGCAACGAAGAACAAAAGAAAAAATATTTGCCGAAACTCGCAACCGGCGAATGGCTTGCGGCTTATGCCTTAACGGAACCAAGCTCGGGGTCGGACGCACGGAGCGCTAAAACCGTTGCAAGATTAAACGAAGCCGGCACGCATTATATTTTAAACGGGGAAAAACAATGGATTACGAACGCCGGCTTTGCTGATGTTTTCACCGTATATGCGCAGATTGACGGCGACAAGTTCACGGCCTTTATCGTGGAACGCACATTCCCGGGCGTTTCAACAGGCGCGGAAGAAAAGAAAATGGGGATCAAATCTTCTTCCACAAGGACGCTTATCCTGGAAGACGTGCCGGTGCCGGTTGAAAACGTGCTTGGGGAAATCGGTAAAGGGCATAAAATTGCATTTAACATTTTGAACATCGGCCGTTATAAACTGGGCGTCGGCGCGGTCGGTTCCAGCAAACACGTGCTTGAAATCGCCGTCAAATATGCGAACGGCCGCCAGCAATTCAAAACGCCGATCTCGCAGTTTAACCTGACAAAAGAAAAATTCGGCACGATGGCATCCAAACTGTACGCAGCCGAAAGTTCCGTCTACCGGACAGTCGGATTGTTTGATGAAAGAATGAGCCATTTTACGCCGGAAGAAGAAAAAGACGGGCGGGCAGTGGCTAATGCAATCGCCGAATATGCGATTGAATGCTCACTGAACAAATTCTTTGCTTCTGAAGTGCTGGACTATGTCGTCGATGAAGCGGTGCAAATCCACGGCGGTTACGGCTTTATGGATGAATACGAAGTTTCGCGCGCCTATCGCGATTCCCGGATTAACCGGATTTTTGAAGGAACAAACGAAATCAACCGCCTGATTGTGCCGGGCACATACGTGAAAAAAGCGTTCAGCGGGGAACTGCCGCTGTTGCAAAAGGCGCAAAGCCTGCAGGAAGAGCTCATGATGATGATGCCGGAACAAGTCGACGACGCGCCGCTTGAGCAGGAAAAATATCTCGTTCGCAACATGAAGAAGGTTACCCTGCTTGTTGCCGGTACCGCCCTGCAAACGTACGGCAAAAAATTCGAAAACGAACAGGAACTGCTTGCCAACGTGGCAGATCTCGTTTCGAATGTATATGCCGCAGAGTCATGCGTGCTCCGGACGGAAAAAGCAATCAACAAAGACGGTGCCGAAAAACATAACCAAAAGCTGCTCTATACCCAAATTTTCACTCAGGAAGCGTTCAATCAATGCGAACAAATTGCAAAAGAATCGCTCGCAGCCTGCCTTGAAGGCGACCAGCTGCAAATGACGCTTTCCGCCCTCCGCAAGCTGGCACGCCATACGCCAACCAACGTCATTGCGAAAAAACGCGAAGCCGCGGATAGAATTATCGAAGCAGAACGCTATGTGCTGTAATGCAAAAAGGGATTTCCGGCCCGCCGGAGTCCCTTTTCTTTTGCATCGCCGGGGAAAATCGGCTAACATACAGATAAGACAAGATGATGACAGGAGTGGACAAAATGGCCCTTACTTTCTATTGGTATCCGAAATGTGGGACTTGCCGGAAAGCGAAAAAATGGTTGGACGAACATGACATTGCCTATGAAGCGGTGCACATTGTCGAAAATCCGCCTTCAAAAGCGCTTCTTAAGGACTTTTATGAACAAAGCGGGCTGCCGATCAAAAGGCTGTTCAACACGAGCGGGCAGAAGTACCGTGAACTCGGTTTGAAAGATAAGATCCCGGAAATGAGCGAGGAAGAAGCGCTTGAACTGCTGGCTTCCGACGGCATGCTGATCAAACGGCCGGTTCTTGCGGGCGATGCCTTTGCCATGTTCGGCTTTAAAGAAGATGCCTATGAAAAATTATTGAAAAAGTGATTGATTTAAGTGCTTGTTTTCGGTAATTTAAAACTGAAGGCTATTACGGATACATAACGGAGGGATTGAGATGGCGGTACCTGAAGAACTGCGGTATACGGATGATCATGAGTGGGTGAAAGAAGAAGACGGCCATGTCCGGATCGGCATCACTGATTTTGCCCAGGCCGAACTCGGCGATATCGTATTTGTTGAACTGCCAGAAGAAGGCGATGAAGTCACGGCGAAAGAACCGTTTGGCAGTGTTGAATCCGTGAAAACGGTGTCGGAACTGTACGCGCCGGTCAGCGGCAAAGTCGTTGCGGTTAATGCCGACTTGAGCGATAACCCGGAATTCGTCAACGAATCCCCGTATGAAAAAGCGTGGATGATTGTCGTTGAACCGGCCGACTCTGCTGAACTGGATGATTTGCTGACGGCGGAACAGTACGAGGAAATGATCAACGAAGCATAAAATAACTGGCACTGCACTCCAAGCTGCGGTGCCTTTTTGTGTAAAGGATGGATTGCCATGCAGGACTGGACAAGGGAAAAACAACTGGAGGAACGGATTTTGCAGGAAGAAAAACTCGCCCTGTACTTTTACACGCCATTATGTGGCACATGCCAGCTGGCGGGGAGGATGCTGGAGATTGCAGAACAGGCCGTCCCCCGCTTTCCTTATGCCAAAGCCAATCTGAATTACGTGCCACAAATGGCGGAAAAATACAAGATCGAAAGCGTACCGTGCCTGCTCCTCCTTGAAAACGGGAAAGCAATAGACAAAGTGTACGCTTTTCAATCCGTCCCGGCATTATTTGAAAAATTGTCTTCTTTTTAATGAGAAAACGGCGGAACATCCGATTTGGGCATTCATAAACGGAAACACCGCTTGCATGGCGGAAAAAAACGGGCAGGCTTTTGCGCAAAAACGCCGTTCAAACCGCAGAAAAAACTTTTTTCAGACACTGTTCGAGCATTGCCGCCAAAACCGGCCGGAAAAGCGCGCGATTTGTTGAACGATTCCGGCAGGATCAGCGCTACCCGTGCAGAATAGGTAAAGGAAATGAGGATTGGAGCGTGTTGCTATGAAACGGACCATCCAGTTTTTCCTGAACAGCCTGGCACGGAAAAAACAATTGCGGATGCTGCTGCCGGCGGTGCCTGTTACCGTATCGTTCCGCACAGGGGAAGAATGCTTGCTCGTTGCTTTTTCCAAGGAGTGTTGCGTGCAGCTTGAAACCGGCAAAGCGGATTTTGAACTGGAAATGGCGCTCCGGCAATTCGAACAGCTTCTGTCCCGCCGTGCGCGCCTCGGGACATTTCTGAAAATGGGCGAACTCCGGTACAGGGGAACGTATCGCCATTTTTTATTGCTGGAATCTTTATTCTGGCTTGCGGGAACTCCGCAACCTGTGCCAAAAAGCAAAGCCAGATCCGCCTGATTATCAAATAACAGACTGAAAATGAGAATCACAGCATAACCGGGATTGCAAAACAAATCCCGGCTTTTTTTATGCCGTTTCAGGCGGCTGCCCGGATTCCCAATGCGCAATCCAGGGAAATTCAAGAAATCTGTATCAGGAATTTTATACCGGCTCTATTTTGTGCTATTATTAATGAATAAGCAAGACCGGAAAACCGCGGAAAAAAGATGGCATGCCATGGTTATCCACAGGTTTTTACTAGTTGCGCATAGTTTTCATTTGTTATAAAATAATAATGAGAATAAATTAAGAATAAATTGGATCTGAATATACAAACAACGGAGGAATTTTTTATGGCAGGATCAAAACTCGTAATAAAAGATCTTCACGTCGAAGTAGAGGGAAAAGAAATTTTAAAAGGGGTCAATCTGGAAGTAAACAGCGGTGAATTTCATGCGATCATGGGCCCGAACGGAACAGGGAAATCGACGCTGTCTTCTGCCATTATGGGGCACCCGAAATACATCGTTACCCAAGGGACCATCACGCTTGACGGAAAAAATGTGCTGGAAATGGAAGTCGATGAACGTGCGAAAGCCGGCCTGTTTCTCGCGATGCAATATCCAAGCGAAATCAGCGGCGTGACAAATACGGAATTTTTGCGCTCGGCGGTCAATGCGCGCCGCGGCGAAGGCAATGAAATCCCGCTGATGAAATTTATCCGCGAGCTCGACAAAAAGATGGAATTCCTTGAAATGGATACGAACATGGCGCAACGCTATTTGAATGAAGGCTTTTCCGGCGGCGAGAAAAAACGGAACGAGATTTTGCAGCTTATGATGATTGAACCGAAAATTGCGATTCTCGATGAAATCGACTCCGGCCTTGACATCGATGCATTGAAAGTTGTCGCAAAAGGCATCAACTCGATGCGCAGCGAAGATTTCGGCTGCATCATTATTACCCACTACCAACGATTGTTAAACTATATTACACCGGATGCCGTCCACATCATGATGCAGGGGCGCATCGTCAAATCAGGCGGCCCTGAACTGGCAAACCGCCTTGAAGCGGAAGGCTACGAATGGATTAAACAGGAACTTGGCATCGAAGACGAAACGGTCGGCCAGGAAGCTTAAGCAGGGGGCGAGAGACTTGATGACAGAAACGAAATTAGCAATGAATGAGCAAGATGTCCGCACCTTTTCCGAACAAAATGGTGAACCGGAATGGCTGAAGGAGTTCCGCCTCCAGGCATTAGCCCGGGCCCAGGTCCTGCCGCTTCCGGAAGTGGACAAGACGAAACTGAATAAATGGAACTTTACGCAATTTACCGATTTCAGCATGGAAAGCGCAGCCTACAGCACTTTGAATGAACTGCCGGAAAAAGTAAAGGTGCTCGTGGATCTTGAAAACGCGAAGCAAAACTTGTATATCCAGCATAACCAGACACCGGCTTATCTGTCCTTGTCGGAAAGCGCGAAAGCACAAGGCGTCATTTTGGCCGATATTTTGACAGCAGTAAGGACACATCCTGAGCTCGTCCAAAAATATTTGATGACAGAGGCGGTTAAGCCTGATGAACATCGTTTGACGGCGCTCCATGCTGCGCTGATGAACGGCGGGACATTCTTATACGTGCCAAAAAACGTTGTGCTCGAAGAACCGGTTCAGGCCATTTATGTACACGACCATGAAACAGCACCGCTTTTCAACCATGTGCTGGTGGTCGCTGAAGAAAATAGTGCCGTCACCTATGTGGAAAACTATATTTCGGCAAACGATGGTGCAAAAGGCATTGTGAACATCATAACGGAAGTCATTGCCGGCGCCAATGCAAAGATCGAATACGGCGCGGTTGATGCGCTTGCAAAAGGGGTCACCACATATGTGAACCGCCGCGGTTACACCGGGCGCGATGCCCAAATTGAATGGTCGCTCGGCATGATGAATGACGGCAATACGATTTCAGACAATACGACCAATCTTGTGGGCGACGGATCCGTTTCCCATTCCAAAACCGTTGTGGTCAGCCGCGGCAAACAGACGCAAAACTTTACAACGCGCATTACCCACTTCGGGAAAAATACAGAAAGCTTCATTTTAAAACATGGCGTTGTCAAAGACGCGTCCACGATGATTTTTAACGGGATCGGCAAAATCGAGCACGGCGCGAGCAAGTCGGACGCCGAGCAGGAATCGCGTGTCCTCATGCTAAGCGAAAAAGCGCGCGGCGATGCAAACCCGATGCTGCTCATTGATGAAGACGACGTCATGGCTGGCCACGCCGCATCTGTCGGCCGTGTCGATCCGGTCCAGCTTTACTATTTGATGAGCCGCGGGATTTCAAGAATTGAAGCGGAAAGGCTGATCATCCACGGCTTCCTTGCACCGGTTGTCAATCAGCTTCCGATTGAAAGTGTAAAAAAACAATTGACGGAAGTCATTGAAAGGAAAGTCAGATAATGGATATCAAAGAAGTTCGCCGGCAGTTTCCCATATTGGACCAGGAAGTAAACGGCCACCCGCTTGTTTATTTAGACAGTGCTGCGACTTCACAAAAGCCGCTCCGTGTCATTGAGGCCGTCAACCAATATTACCGGGAATATAATTCGAATGTCCATCGCGGCGTCCATACGCTTGGGACAAAAGCGACCGACCATTACGAAGGCGCGCGCGAAAAAGTCCGCAAATTTATCAGCGCCGAATCAACGGAAGAAATAATTTTTACAAAAGGGACGACAGCCGGGCTGAACCTTGTTGCCCGCAGTTTCGGTGATGCACAAGTACAGGAAGGCGATGAGATCGTCATTACCTACATGGAGCACCACAGCAACCTGATTCCGTGGCAGCAGCTCGCCAAAAGAAAAGGCGCCGTTTTGAAATATGTGCCGATGCAAAAAAACGGCACGTTGCGGCTTGAAGATGTGGAAAAAACGGTCACGGAGCGGACGAAGATAGTGGCAGCAGCACTTGTCTCCAACGTGCTCGGCACGATTAACCCGGTAAAAGAGATGGCGAAAATTGCACACAGCCGTGGTGCTTACATGGTCGTGGATGCCGCCCAGGGTGCGCCGCATATGAAAGTGGACGTAAGGGATCTTGACTGCGACTTTCTTGCATTTTCCGGCCACAAAATGTGCGGACCGACCGGCATCGGCGTCCTGTACGGCAAAAAGGCGCTGCTTGAAGAGATGGAACCGCTCGAGTACGGCGGCGAAATGATTGATTTTGTCGGCCTGTACGATTCCACCTGGAAAGAACTTCCGTGGAAGTTTGAAGGCGGCACCCCGATCATTGCCGGTGCAATCGGCCTCGGGGAAGCCATCGATTTTCTCGAAGAAATCGGGCTTGATGAAATCACCGCGCATGAACAGGATTTAAGTGCTTATTGCCTCGGGCAGCTTTCTGAATTAGAAGGGATTACGGTGTACGGCCCGGAAAGCGCAGACGAACGCGCCGGCCTTGTGACATTTAATCTGGAAAACGTGCATCCGCATGATGCCGCGACCATTCTCGATGCGGAAGGAATTGCGATCCGCGCGGGGCACCACTGTGCGCAGCCGTTGATGAAATGGCTGGACGTGACAGCGACCGCACGCGCAAGCTTTTATTTATATAATACGAAAGAAGATATTGACAAACTTGTTGCCGGTATCGTCAAAGCAAAGGAGTATTTCACAAATGTCTTCTAATCTTGATGCGCTTTACCGCAGTGTGATTATGGACCATTATAAAAATCCGCGGAACAGGGGCAGTTTGGAAGATGGAAGCCTGACAGTCGACATGAATAACCCGACTTGCGGCGACCGGATCCATTTGACGATGAAAGTGGAGGGCGGCCTCATCCGGGATGCGAAATTTACCGGTGAAGGCTGTTCCATCTCGATGGCGTCGGCCTCCATGATGACACAGGCCGTAAAGGGAAAAACTGTAGACGAGGCGCTGAAACTTTCCCGCATTTTCTCGGAGATGGTGCAGGGAAAAGACTATGAAGAGTCGGAAGATCTTGGCGATATTGAAGCATTACACGGCGTATCCAAATTCCCCGCCCGGATCAAATGTGCAACTTTGGCATGGAAAGCAATGGAAAAAGGGGTAAGAAGCGAAAAAGGATTGGAGGAATGATGGCTGATGGCTAAAAAAATGCCGGAAATCGGCGATTACAAATACGGCTTTCATGATAAAGACGTTTCCATTTTCCGTGCAAAACGCGGATTGACGAAAGAAATTGTGGAAGAAATTTCAAAAATGAAAGAAGAACCGCAATGGATGCTTGATTTTCGCCTGAAGTCTCTTGAACATTTTTACAATAAACCGATGCCGCAATGGGGCGGCGATCTGTCCGCGTTAAATTTCGACGACATAACGTATTACGTCAAACCGACGGAACATGCCGGCCGCTCGTGGGATGAAGTGCCGCAGGAAATCAAAAACACATTTGATAAGCTTGGCATTCCGGAAGCGGAACAAAAATACCTGGCCGGCGTTTCTGCACAGTACGAATCGGAAGTTGTCTACCATAACATGAAGCAGGATCTCGAAAAACTCGGGATTGTGTTCAAAGATACGGACTCCGCTTTAAAAGAAAATGAAGATATTTTCCGCAAATACTGGGCAACCGTCATTCCGCCGACGGACAATAAATTTGCGGCTTTAAACTCGGCTGTCTGGTCGGGGGGATCTTTCATTTATGTACCGCCGGGTGTAAAAGTGGATACCCCGCTGCAAGCTTACTTCCGGATCAATTCGGAAAATATGGGGCAGTTTGAACGGACGCTTATCATCGTTGACGAAGGTGCCTCTGTCCACTATGTCGAAGGTTGCACGGCGCCGGTTTACACGACAAACTCCCTCCACAGCGCAGTCGTTGAAATTATCGTCAAGAAAAATGCCTATTGCCGTTATACGACGATCCAAAACTGGGCGAACAACGTTTATAACCTTGTAACGAAACGTGCTGTTTGTGAAGAGAATGCGACAATGGAATGGATTGACGGCAACATCGGTTCGAAACTGACGATGAAGTATCCTTCCGTGCTGCTGAAAGGCGAAGGGGCACGCGGCATGACGCTGTCGATCGCGATCGCCGGAAAAGGCCAGCACCAGGATGCCGGCGCAAAAATGTACCACCTGGCGCCGAATACATCGTCCACGATCGTTTCCAAATCGATTTCAAAACACGGCGGAAAAGTCACATACCGTGGCATGGTGCATTTCGGCCGGAAAGCGGACGGCGCACGTTCCAATGTCGAATGCGACACGCTGATTATGGATCACCTGTCCACATCAGACACCGTGCCTTACAACGAAATTTTAAACAACAATATTTCGTTGGAGCACGAAGCAAAAGTATCTAAAGTGTCGGAAGAACAGCTCTTTTACCTGATGAGCCGCGGCATTTCCGAACAGGAAGCAACGGAAATGATTGTGATGGGCTTCATCGAACCGTTCACAAAAGAACTTCCGATGGAATACGCCGTTGAAATGAACCGTTTGATCAAGTTCGAGATGGAAGGCTCGATTGGATAACCTTGATATATCAACGTTTATAAAGGGTGAACGTAGGGTTGCGATTGACCCCGCGAATCGCTCCTGCTGATATCCTGCTGTAAAGCACGGTTTTAAACGTGATGGCAGAAAAAACAGCCGCTTGCGGATTCCGCGCGGCTGTTTTTTTTCATGGGGCGCCGATTTGAAAATCGTGGTAAAATAAACTGCATAAGCATAAAGGATAAAAAGCGGCCGTATGAAACGGCATGACGAGATTACCCTCATAACGATAAGGGGACCAAACATGAACGAAATTTTACATATATACCATACAAATGATATCCACAGCCATTTTGAAAACTGGCCGAAAATCCGCCATTTTCTTGAGCGGAAACAGGTGCAGCATGCCCGGCAACATGAAGAGATGCTGCTGTTTGACCTCGGCGACCACGTCGACAGATGGCATCCGTATACAGAAGGGACCATGGGCAAGGCAAATGTCCGGCTTTTAAATCAACTGGGGTACTTGGCTGCGACCATTGGAAATAATGAAGGGATTACGATGCCGCACGAGGCGCTAGACACATTGTATGAGGAAGCACAATTTGACGTGATTCTTGCCAACCTGTTCGATGAAAACGGGAAACGGCCACAGTGGGCAGCGCCGCGGAAATTGTATATGACAAAAAGCGGTGTCAAAATCGGGGTAACCGGTGTGACGGCAGGATTTTATAAACTGTACCGGCTGCTTGGCTGGCAGCTCTCCAATCCGCTGGAAGAACTTGGAAAACAAATGGATATTTTAAAAAACGAGGCGGATATCCTTATCGTCTTGTCGCATCTCGGCATTCATGACGACCGCCTTATTGCAAAGCTGTACCCGGAAGTGGACCTTGTTTTGGGCGGGCATACGCACCATGTGTTGGCAAAAGGCGAAATGGACGGACGGACGCTGCTTGCTGCAGCCGGCAAATACGGCTATTATATCGGCCATGTCAAGCTTGAAATCGATCCGGCTGCCAAAAAAATAGTCTATCAGTCCGCCCGTGCTTTACCGACCGGGAACTTCCAGGAACCGCCCGGAGAAGCGGCCGAGATTGAACATTATTATTTTGAAGGAAAAAAATTATTGAATCAAAAACTCGTGTATTTACCGGAAAAACTGGAATCGGACTGGTTCAGGGAAAACCGGCTTGCGGGCTTGCTTTGCGATGCGGTAATGGAATGGTGCGATGCCGATTGCGCGTTTTTAAATGCCGGCCTTGTGCTTGACAGTCTGGAACACGGGCCGGTCACGAAATTTGATCTCCACCGTATTCTCCCGCACCCGATCAACCCATGCCTGGTCGAGCTGACAGGCGAAAAACTTCAGGAAGTGCTTCTTTCCACGCTCGACCCGAAATGGCCGCATCTGGAGCTGAAAGGGCTCGGTTTCCGCGGGAAAATCATGGGCCGGTTTATTTACCGGAATATCGGCTTTAATCATGCTTTGCAGAAAATAGAGGTGGGGGGCAGGCCGCTGGAGCCGGACCGCATCTACAGGCTTGGTACGATTGATATGTACACATTTGGCGACTTTTTCCCGCATATCCGTGAGGCGAAAATCCATTATTTTATGCCGGAATTTTTGCGTGACGTAATGGAATGGAAGTTATTGAAGGAATACGGCCAGCAGGATTAAATACCCAGACGCAAAGCAAGGCAGCAATGCATCAATCGAAGTTTCCTGGCCCCGAGAATCAGTGATGCCAACGGAGTTTCCAAGGGCCTTTTTGCGGAATGGGGATATGGCAGCACAGCGGCTGGCAGGAACTTTTCACCGCCCTTTTCATAAAGTATAAAAGAAAGGGGCGGATGGAAATGGTAACCGTAACACCTGTTGAGATCGGGGGACATACGTTTATCGCGACAACTGTCCGGCTGCCGAAAACAACCTTGCTGGCCGTATCGTGCGACAAGGGCTATATTATGTGCGGTGCGCTTGATGTGAGCTTGTTGAATGATCAACTAAAAGACCGCCAAATTATCGCCGGCAGGGCAGTCGGTGTGAAGACGATCGAACAATTGCTGGAAGCACCGCTCGAGTCGGTCACCCATGAAGCGGAAAAACTCGGTATTACCGCCGGCATGATCGGGAAAAAGGCACTGTTAAAAATGATCTAAACGTTCGATCAGACTGAAGCACAAAAAAAGGTGTTGCATGCGTCTTTCCCGGGCGATGAAGGACAAAAAGCAGAGCCCTAAGTGTCGAAATGTCCTTCATCGGGGTGATGAAGGACAAACCGCATTGCCGGAACCGCCGAAATGTCTTTCATTCACAGATTAGGAAAGACAAACCGCACCGCAGCCGGAAAACATAAAAATATCCTTCAGCACACCAACCAGGACCGCGTTTTTTGATCATAATCCCTCCTGTACAGACATATATTTGCTTTCAGGGGGGATTTTTTATGCGAAAATTCCGCACCTCAAAACGGCGGGGACCATTGCCGGCGCGGTATGTGCTTTTGCTTTCCATCGCATTTTTTACGGTGACTACCATTATCAGCATTATCATTATTGACGAAGGCATAAAACCAACATTAATGCGGTACGCCGAGTCGGAAATGAAAAAAATCGCCTCGTATGTCACGAACGAAGCAATTAAAGACCATGTGAGCGGCGGAAAAAACAGCAAGTTGGATACGATTGACCCGCGGGAATTGGCCGCCACCCAGTCTGAAATTGAAAACCAAATTACCCGCCAATTTAAAGAAGTGGAAGAAGGAGACATTACGTCTCTTGAAGAAATATCAAACGACGGCATGCTCGGCAAAAAGAAAAAATCAAAACCCGAAATTTTTTCCGTTCCGCTCGGGAAAGTAACCAATATCGCCCTGCTTGGGAACATGGGGCCGGATATTCCCGTGACCTTTCAAATGGTGGGGGATGTTGAAAGCTCCAATATTAAAGTAAAAAAAGAAGAATACGGCATTAACAACGCATTTTTTTATATTTATGTTCAAATCAAAATCAAAATGCAGGTCATTATCCCGTTTGCCTCGGATGTCATCACTTACACTCATGATGTCCCGCTTGCAATGGGCAACTATAACGGCGATGTCCCGCAATTTTATAACGGAAACGGCGGCGGTGCGCAGCCGCTCATCGAACTGCCGAAAAGCACGAAATAAGGAGCGCCACATGCGCATTGTAGTGCTCCTTATCTCCGCTGTTTCTCAAGCGATTCCCATCTCCTCAAGTACGGGTAAGGATCAAAAGACCATTCGTTTCGGCCGTTGTCTTTGTATATGCCGTAGTGCAAATGCGGCGGGAATTTTCCGGATGTGCCGGGCGGTCCGTAACCGGTGCTGCCGACGCTGCCGATCAGCATGCCCGGTTTGACGACCTGGCCGACATGCAAATTTTTGGCATAACCGCTTAAATGGGCAAAATAATGATACGAATTGTTCAAATCACGGATGCCGATGCGCCAGCCGCCGTACTTGTTCCACCCTTTCAATTCAATGACCCCGTAACAAGTCGCGCGTACCGGAACGCCGTAATCGGCAAAAATATCCGTCCCTTCGTGGATGCGGCGCCCGCCCCAGCCGCGCCGGTCGCCCCATGTGCTCCGGTAGCTGTAATTGTATCCGGGCGGGATCGGGAACGCCTGGTCTGTCAGCTGAATGGTGCCGAATGTCTTGTAAATCTTCGCCTTTTCCGTAATCAGCTGCACGGCTTTATCCCGTTTGTAATAATGCCACAGCGCAATTTCAAAGCCGTCGTCGTCCGTTCCATACTGCAGCAAATAGTCGCTCATCGTAAAAAGCACGTCCAGATCATGGTTGCGGTCAGCTTTCCCATCTCCGTTCCCGTCCTTGCCGATCCCGCCGAAAAACGCAATCGAAAGCGGGCGGGTATCATTGTGGTTCGGATTGGAAAGCCCGGACCACTTTTCAGGGGGAAAATAAATGGAAATAAGGCCGGCCGGTTTCGGCAGGTCGGAACGGACAAACCGGATGCTCCGTTCATACTGATCAATGGCTGCCAAATTGTACCACGGAATCTGGGTAAATGCCTCCATATGCTGATAAAGTTCCATCCGTTTTTTGTACATTTCTTTATCGGGCATTTCTTTTGCTTGGGCATGAATGGCAGAAAATGAAAGCCCCGTTACAAGGCAGAAAAGCAAAGCAAACCGCAATGTGAAAACCCTCTTTCTGTCAATGTTGTCGATTTGGCACCGTACAAACAGAAAATCGCAATATGAAAATCTTCTTATGCTTATTGTGGAAAGAGCAGCGGATTTTCATCAATATTAAATATTGGAAAAACCGGTGGCGTTTTCTTTTCAAAGAAGTGCCGAATGTGGTAAAGTGAGAGAGAACAAACCCGGGAAAATGGTGGGAGAGATGGAAAATGAACAAACAGGAAGAGATTTTACGCAAACCCGAATGGCTGAAAATCAAGCTTAATACGAATGAAAATTATACAGGATTAAAAAAATTAATGCGCACGGAAAACTTACATACGGTTTGCGAAGAAGCGAGATGCCCGAATATCCATGAATGCTGGGGAACAAGGCGGACTGCAACTTTCATGATTCTGGGCGATACGTGCACACGCGCCTGCCGTTTTTGCGCCGTAAAAACCGGGCTGCCGTCCGAACTTGACTGGCAGGAACCGGAGCGGGTTGCTGAATCGGTGCAAAAAATGAACTTGAAGCATGTGGTTGTGACGATGGTGGCCCGTGATGATTTGAAAGACGGCGGGGCAGCGGTGATGGCTGAAACGATCCGTGCGATCCGCCGCATAAATCCATTTACGACCATTGAAGTGCTGCCTTCCGATTTGCAGGGCCGGTACGAAAGTTTAAAAACATTGATGGATGCAAAACCGGATATTTTAAACCATAATATCGAAACGGTCCGGAGGCTGACAAGAAGGGTCCGCGCCCGCGCCACGTACGACAGGTCGCTTGAATTTTTGCATCGGGCAAAGGAAATGCAGCCGGAGATTCCGACAAAATCAAGCATCATGGTCGGCCTCGGCGAAACGATGGAAGAACTGGCGGAAGCAATGGATGATCTGCGCGCCAATAATGTGGACATCGTGACGTTCGGGCAGTATTTGCAGCCGACGAAAAAACATATGAAAGTGGTCAAATATTACCACCCGGATGAATTTGCCGAATTAAAACGAATAGCGCTTGAAAAGGGATTCAGCCACTGCGAATCCGGCCCGCTTGTCCGCTCTTCATACCATGCGGATGAACAGGTAGGTGCCGCTGCAAAAGCAAAGCATATTTTAGGGAACATGGAACAAACGCAACAAATTTGAGAAACAGGCTGCGCACTTGATGGGCGCAGTTTTTTTTCACGGAAAATTCCGCTCAATGGAGTTGAAAAAATTTTTCGCGTTCCGCTTAGAATTTGGGCGTTTTTTCGCTATAATAAAATTAGGCAGGAAGGCACACGGGGAAAATGGAGGGATTGAACTTGGTCACCATCCACCGCCATACGTACGAGATTATTGACAATTACCGGAATGGCTACAATGAAGAAGCATTCCGAAGCAGATATAGTGAAATACTGGAAAAGTACGACTATATTGTCGGCGACTGGGGTTACGGACAGCTGCGGCTGCGCGGCTTTTTTGATGACCGCAATCCGAAATCCACTTTTGACACCAGAATCAGTACACTCACGGAATATCTTTATGAATACTGCAATTTCGGCTGTGCCTATTTTGTCGCAAAGAAAGTCGTTGCCAAATAAGTGTTGCCCGGCACCGCCAGTTGATAAATTTTAGGCAGAAGGTGACAGGATGTATTTTGTGGATCGTGAAAAAATAAACGGGATATTGTCATTTATGGAAAAGCGGCTTGCCTTGTTTCAAGCGCAACCGGCCTGGCAGACCGAAATCGAAAAGGCTGCTTTGGAAAGAATTGCAGAAACAGTCATCGAATCGGTCCTTGATGCCGGAAACGCGATCATTGACGGGTTTATTATGCGCGATCCGGGGAGCTACGAAGACATCATTGACATTTTGGAAGATGAAAATGTGGTTTCAGCCGAATCGGCAAAGCAGCTGACGGCTGTCATCGCGCTCAGGAAGCAGCTTGTCCGGGAATATACGGATCCGGATTACGCCACTTTTCAGGAAGTGCTTGCGGCTAACTTCAAGGCGCTCGAACGGTTTCCGGAAGATGTGCGCACTTACCTGGCAAACGAACTCGGCCCGGTTAACGCTTTTAAAGGGGAATAAGCAACGAAACAGAGAGGAATTTCAGCATGAAAAAGTATAAAGCCTATTTGATTGATTTGGACGGCACTATGTACCGCGGAACGGAAAAAATAGAAGAAGCCGGCGATTTTGTCAGCCGGTTGCAGGAAAAAGGGATCCCGTATTTATTTGTTACAAACAATTCTTCGAGGACACCAGCCCAGGTTGCCGAAAAACTGCGCGGATTCGATATACCGGCAAAAACGGAGCAGGTCTTTACGACATCCATGGCAACCGCCCGCTATATTTATGAGGAAAAACCGGATGCTTCTGTATATGTGATTGGCGAAGAAGGCATTAAAACGGCCATCAAAGAAAAAGGTTTTACGGTCACATCCGATCACCCCGATTATGTGGTGCTCGGCATCGACCGGGAGATTACTTACGAAAAGCTAGCCCTCGGCGCCATTGCGATCCGTAATGGGGCAAAATTTGTTTCCACGAACGCCGATATTGCGCTTCCAACTGAACGCGGGCTGCTCCCGGGAAACGGGGCTTTAACCTCGGTGCTTGCGGTTGCGACCCAAACCAAGCCGGTCTTTATCGGCAAACCGGAACCGATCATTACCGAGCAGGCACTTGAATATCTCGGTTCGAAAAAAGAAGAGACGATCATGGTTGGGGACAATTACGATACGGATATTCTGGCGGGCATCCGCACGGGCATTGACACCCTGCTCGTCCATACCGGCGTAACGACAAAGGAAATGTTGAAAACAAAAGAAGTCCAGCCAACCTATACGGTTGATACCCTTGACCAGTGGGAAGTGTGACAAGCGCGGGGCAAAAGGAGGAGCCATATGCCCGCCTCGGCAAAGTCCGCGTTATTTGGAAAACGAAGACCGAAAAAACGGCAAGATACAATAAAACGTATCTTGCCGTTTTTTCTGTTTTTACGGCTGCACACGCGCCACTCTGTGTGCATGGCGGCTTGCGGCTGCAGCGGCAATGGCCCCGACGATATCATCGAGAAACGTATTGCATGAGCCGTCGGAATGGTTATTAAGCTTTGCCAAAATGCCCGGTTTTTGTTTGTCAATATACCCGTAGTTGGTAAAGCCGATCGAACCGTACACGTTCACAATCGACAAAGCCATAATTTCATCAATGCCGTAAAGGGAATCATCGACCGCAATCGTGCTTTGCAGCGGTTCGTCAAGCATCCCTTTTTCCGCCAGCACATCCAGCTGGATCCCGGTTAAAATGGCGTTTTGCACTTCGCGTTTGGACAGAACGGCGTTGACACTTTCCATGCAATCCTCCAGTGTCATTTCCGGAAAGTACTTTTCTTGCAAATACAGGACGAGTTTCGCAATATCTTCCACTTCTACGCCCCGTTCTTTCAACCTCTGCCTTGCAATTTGTTCTGACACATCCATATTTTTCTTGTTTTCCATGTTCTCACCTCAACTATTCGACATTTTCTTTAGCATGATCATTCTAATGGATTTTATGAGATTAAGCAAGAATACACGTTCCTTCACATATAATGTAGAAAGCGCAATGCATTTTTTAGGGAGGGAAGATGATGGCACAGGCCATTTTGAAAAAATATTACGGCATTGACGCCGGGCAGTCTTTTTTTGACGGAAAACGGGTCCGCTATGAAGCAAACGGTAATCTTTATACGCTCGTTCCCGTGACAAATGTTCCTGAAAATGTGCTTGTTGAATTATATGAAATGTCCCGGCACCTCGTGACGAATGGCGACCGCTATGCCTCCGCCTTTTATCCATCTAAAGAAAAGAAGTTTCTCGTAACGGACGGGGATAGCGATTATGTTTTACTGGAAAACCGCTATAAAAAAGCGCCCGGAAATATGCGCACGGGTAGGAAGCTTGCGAAATTCCACCTGCGCGGCCGCACGCTTTCCGCCACGATAACGGAAACAAACCGGATGGGCGAATGGAAAAATTACTGGGAAATGCGCCTTGAACAAATGGAAAAGGCATGGTACCGGACAGTGGAAGAGCACCCCGACCGCCCGTTTGAACGCCTGTTTGCCGAAACGTTTCCCTATTACATGGGGCTTTGTGAAAATGCGATCCAGTATGTCGTCGATACGGAAATGGATGAGGCGCCTGCCCCGGGGGATGCCGGCACCATTTGCCATGAACGGTTTTCAAACGAAACATGGGGCCGGAAATTTATCATCCACCACCCGTTTGACTGGGTGTTTGACCACGCAGGCAGGGACATTGCCGAGTGGATCCGCGCGCAGTATTTTAAGAAAACATACACGTTCCGGCCTGATGTCCGCGCGTTTTTGCAGCAATATGTTTCGCTTTCGCCGCTTTCGCCTTTTTCGTGGCGGCTGATTTTCGCGCGCCTGCTGTTTCCCCTTCATTATTTTGAATGTGTGGAAACCTATTTTCTCACCCGGTCCGAAAAGGAACAAAACATGCATGAGGAACAGCTTTGGAAAATTGTACGGGGGGCAGAGGCATACGAAGCATTTCTGGGTGAATTTTATGAGCTCTCGGAAGTCCCGATAAGAAAATACCATATTCCCAGGGTGGCATGGCTAAAAGCCCGATAAAAGAAAGGACGGCAAGCACCTGAACCGCACCGCCGGCCATGCCCGTCCGTCGTGAAGGCAAGCGGGGATGCCGGGCATAGTGTGAATGGCCCCGGAGAATCGCCCACGCCAAGAATAATTTTATCCCAGCAAAAAAGCGGCTCCTTGATAGGAAACCGCGTACTGCCCGTTAAAAAACCTGTTCAACTTCCACAACGCCGGGAACCTCTTCAAACAATGCGCGTTCTATCCCGGCTTTCAACGTGATCGTGGAACTCGGGCAGCTGCCGCATGCTCCTAAAAGGCGGAGTTTGACAATGCCGTCTTCCACGTCGATCAGCTCGCAATCGCCGCCATCACGGAGCAAAAACGGGCGCAATTTATCCAATACTTCCTGAACTTGTTCTGTAATTGTATCTGCAGGCATATGATCGCTCCTTTCTTACCTCTCATTATATACAGGATTACAAGAAAAATCTATTATAAAAAAGGGATATAGTGTTTTCCTTTTTGCAGGCTGTTGTGTACAATATGAATAAGAAATCCACGGAAGAGGTGCGGGTTTGATGGAGAAAAAAGTGGCGATTCAAGTTTACGGGGCGGAGCAAATATGCGCAAGCTGCGTCGGCGCGCCGTCTTCTAAAGATACATTCGAATGGCTCAAAGCAGCACTTTCGCGGAAATACCCGGGCCAGCCGTTTGACATCCAGTATATCGATATTTTTGCACCCGGTGATGATCCGGAAATCCTTTCTTTTGCGCAAAAAGTGCTGGATGAAGATCTTTTTTATCCGGTTGTTGTCATTGAAGGCGAACTGGTGGCAGAAGGCAATCCACGGTTAAAGAAAATTTATGCGGCCATGGAACAACACGGGTTTGTCTCGGAAAATACGCTTGCAGCAAATGAGTGAAAAAAGGGGATGGGGAAATTGATCCGTTTTTATGGCAGTGTTTTTTGCCTGGATGTTTCCCAATTTTTCACTTTTTGCCCTAAAGAATACGCAATCATTGTTTTGCACAGTGTAAATGGTTATAATCAAGGAAAGGAGGTTCGGATCATGAGTGAAGTGATTCATCTTACAGAAGCAGCTGCGTTTCAAATTAAAGACATGATGGAGCAAAACGATGAGCAGGACGCATATTTTCGTGTGTCTGTAAACGGCGGGGGCTGCAGCGGCCTATCGTACGGCCTGTCGCTTGATCACGAAATCAAAGAAGGCGATGCTGTCGGTGAACAGCACGGCATCCGGATTCTCGTCGACCATGAGAGCGCCCCGATTTTAACCGGCACGGTCATCGATTATAAGCAGTCGCTTTTAGGGGGCGGATTCACGATCGATAATCCGAATGCGATTGTCACCTGCGGCTGCGGCTCCTCATTTAAAACCAAAACAAAAGCCGGCACACCGGAAAAATGCTGAAGCATTTAAAGTGATGCTGCAAAAACAGGATATTTTTACGCCGGCATGCTTGCCGTTTCATTGCAGCAGCGCAGGATATCCCGCCAATGACAAGCGGGGGTTTTGCGCTGCTGAAGTAATTTAAGCTCCTTTTTTGGCGAAGTTCTGCCCTTCTACCCCGTGAAAATCTTTTCAAAAAATCCAGCCAGCGCCCGTCTCCCGGTTTTCTTCCTGCCCGGGCACGCCAATTTCCTTTGCTGTTTGCACATTAAGAGCGATATTTAATCAAAAATCCCGGTTGGGCAGCCATCCGGGATTTTGATTTTTCCTTATTCAAACAGCGAAGTGCTGTGCATCGGCTGGACGCGGGCTTTCGGGTCAAGATATGTTTTCGCGTTGCTGACCGCGGTGGTGGCTTCCCCGAACCCCGTTACAATTAACTTCACTTTGCCTTCAAAGGTGCAAACATCGCCGGCCGCATAAACGCCTGGGATGTTTGTTTCCATTTTGGAGTTGACGACAATGGAATTTTTTTGAATCTCTAGGCCCCAGTTTTTAATCGGGCCAAGTGACGAAATAAAGCCGTAATTGCAAATAAGAGCATCAATATCAAGCGTTTCTTTCGCCTCGCCTTTTACTTCTTCAATCACAAGCCGGGAAATGTTTTCCCCGTCGCCAATCACTTCGCTCGCGACAAACGGTGTTTTAATCTCCACGCGCGATTGCTTCAACTGTTCCACCGTGCGTTCATGGGCACGGAATTTGTCACGGCGGTGGATGAGCGTCACTTTTTCGGCAACCGGTTCCAGCATAAGCGCCCAGTCAACCGCGGAATCGCCGCCGCCAAGGATGGCAACACTTTTGCCGGCAAACTGGTCCATATCATTCACAAAATAAAACAGATTCTTTCCTTCGTATTGTGCAGCATTTTCAACTTCGAGGCGGCGCGGCTGGAATGCACCAACACCGGCAGTGATGATGACCGCTTTGGAATGGTGGATTTCTTTATCAGTTGTTAGCGTAAAAATGCCGTCTTCATTCTTTTCAAGCTTTTCTGCGGACTGGCCCGTGCAGATCACCGGCTGGAACATGGAGGCCTGCTCTTCTAATTGATGCACGAGATCAGCTGCCTTCACTTTTGGAAAACCGGCGACATCGTATATATACTTTTCAGGGTAAAGCGCAGCCAGCTGCCCGCCAAGCTGTGGCAGGCTTTCAATGATTTTTACGGACATTTTCCGCAATCCGGCGTAAAAAGCTGTAAACAAGCCGGTCGGCCCGCCCCCGATAACAGTTATATCATAAATGGTTTGATCTTCCTTCAACGAAACCCCTCCAATACGCTTCATTCTCCTTCATCATAGCACATTTTGGCACAAGCGCACAGGCTAAAAACCTCTGCGGGCAAGGCAGGCAGGTGTTCCTGCGTCCGGAAAAAATTTCAGGCACCATGTTATATATTAGAATATTTTTATTATTATTTTAGTACATTTTTCAATTGAAAATGGCGGGTAAAAAGCATATGATTGAAGTGGAGATATGTATTTTTTGTGACAATTTGATGGAGATCATGTGACAAATTTGGCGTGCCAATTGTCGTGAATAAAATCACAAATAATGGATGATGTTGCCATACAGGCGCCGGCCTGTCCAAAATAAAGAGATGGAAGTGAGAAAAATGGAGAAACCGAAAGTGGTTATACTGGGTGCCGGTTACGGCGGGCTCATGACCGTGACGCGTCTGCAAAAACAGCTTGCAAAAGGGGAAGCGGACATCACACTCGTGAACAAAAATGATTACCATTACGAAACAACATGGCTTCATGAAGCTTCCGCCGGCACATTGCACCATGACCGGGTCCGCTACCCGATTCAAAACGTCTTAAATAAGAATAAAGTGCAATTTAAACAGGCGGAAGTCAAGCGGATAAACAAAGACGCGAACATAGTAGTTTTAAAAGACGGGGAAGAATTGCCATATGACTATCTCGTCATTGCGCTCGGTTCCAACGCGGAAACATTCGGAATCGAAGGTTTGAAAGAGCATACTTTTTCGATTACAGATGTAAGCGCTGCCCAAAAAATCCGGGAACATATTGAGCGCCAGTTCGATGCCTACCGGAGGGAAAACGATAAAGATGACAACCGGCTCACCATTGTGGTCGTCGGTGCGGGTTTTACCGGCATCGAGTTTCTTGGCGAGCTGGTGAACCGGATTCCGGCGCTTTGCAAGGAATACGGGATTCCACGCGATAAAGTGCGGATCGTTTCGATTGAATCCAATCCTATCGTTCTCCCGCAATTTGACCGTGAACTTGTCGATTACGCCCTTTCGTATTTGGAAAGCAAAGGCGTCGAGTTTCATATTGGCACGGCGGTCAAAAAAGCGACAAAAGACGGGGTATGGGCCTGCAAAAAAGGCGGAGAGCCGTACGAAATCAAGTCTGGCACCGTCATCTGGTCCGCGGGTGTGCGCGGGAATAGCGTGATTGATGCGTCCGGGTTTGAAACGGTGCGCGGCCGGGTGAAAGTCAAACCGGATTTGACCGTTCCGGGGTATGAAAATGTTTTTGTAATTGGGGACTGTGCACTGATCATCAATAAGGACACAAACCGTCCGTACCCGCCGACAGCGCAGATGGCGATGCAGCATGGGGAAGTATGCGCACGGAACCTCCTGAAAAAGATCCACGGTGAAGAAAGCCTGGAAGCTTTCACTTTTAATGACAAAGGCACCGTCTGCTCCCTCGGGGAAGACAATGCGATCGGCATTGTGTTTGGCAAAAAGCTGAAAGGCACTTCTGCTTCTGTTATGAAAAAAGTCGTGGATGACCGTGCCCTGTTTATGATCGGCGGCACGAGGCTTGTTTTAAAGAAAGGAAAATTTAATTTTATATAGCAAAAATATTATCGCGTTACTTTTGACGAAATTCAGTTTTTTCAGTAAACTGGATGTACAACGGGGATGCGGAGGGGCTCATGAGTATACCGGTATTGATTATTTCGATGGTCCTTTTTCTTGTTTTGTTTTTCGGTATCGGTTTTATTGCCAATATGCTTTTGCGGATGACCTGGATTCTCTGTTTTATTTACCCGGTCATTGCGCTTTCGATGATTGACCGGATCGCTTTTTCCCGGTATTTTACCGATCCTGGGACGGCTTTCCGGCAACTTGGGGAGCATCTTAGCTCCATCCATTTATCTGATGCCCTCGTGTTATCGAGCGGCCTTGCGGGGGCACTTTTGGCTGGTGTTGCGATAAAAGCGCTCCGGAAAAACGGATACCGGATGTTTTAAAACTGCCTTGAGGGCAGCTTTTTTTTTGCCTTTAAATCGGAGGCGGGCCGGCCGGCAAAAGCCGGCGCAAATTTTCCGGATAAAACAACCAGTGCTTTTTGGAAGCGCCATTTGCAGAACAGGAGAATGGGCGGCGCGAAAAAGGGCAGACGGATCAGCTGTTTTTTTGCCAATATGCCCGCATATTTTGGAACGGCGTGGGAGACAATAGCCCTAAGAGGAGTGAGACCAATTGAACATGAAAAAATGGATGATCCGCTTATTGATGGCCATTTTGTTCATATGGGCAATGATTTCCACTTTCCAGGCCATTTCGGGGATAAAAGCAGCAGCTGCAAAAGCGGCACCTGCCCGGGCATTGGAAAAAGGATTGGCCGCCATTGCCGCGAGCCAGCCGCAGCCATCCCTTGATGCCTATGACTGGAGCAATTACCCGAAAAAGAAAGTGACAGCAACGGGGTATACGGCAGGGGCCGAATCGACCGGGAAAAGTCCCGACCATCCCGGCTACGGCATCACCTATTCCGGGGTGAAAGTGAAACGGGATTTATATTCAACGATTGCTGCCGATACATCCATTTTTCCAATCGGGACGGTCCTTTATATCCCGGGCTATGATTTCGGTGTTGTTGCCGATACAGGATCTGCCATAAAAGGGAACCGGCTCGATCTGTATTTTGAAACGGTTTCGGATGTTTACAAGAAATGGGGAAAACAGACGCTTGATGTGTATATTATTAAAATGGGGGACGGGTCCCTGACTGAAAAGGAACTGGCTGAACTGAACGAAAACAAAACGATGCAAGTGTTCCGGCAGCAATATATTAGACCGGAAACGGAAGAATAGCGCAAAATGCCGGTTGCGCTTTTTTTGTGCGTTTTTTTCAAGCTGGCGGCTATAATGGAACAGAGGTGGTTGTATGTTTGAACTGGGGAAAGGAGATCCGCTTGAATGCCGGGAAGACTGCCTTGTGATTGGCTTGCAGCAAGTTCCTAAAAAGTTTGGCGGCTTGCTTGGCGGCCTGGACAACCGTTTCGGCGGGGCATTGACGGAACTGGTAAAATCCGGCGATCTGTCCGCACGCGCCGGCAGCCTTTCTGTCATTCACACCCTCGGGAAACTGCCAGTAAAACGGCTTTTGTTTATCGGGCTTGGCAACCCGAAAGAACTTAGAAAAGAACATTTGAAAAGGATGTTTGGAAAAGCAGTGAAACACATCCGGAAAATGAGATGGCCTACGGCAGCGGTTTTCCTCGATACGTTTTGCGCCGGCGCAATCAGCGGGGAGGAAGCCGCCCAGATGCTTGGCGAAGCCGTTCCGATGGCCACATACCGGTTTGCCGGTTACAAAGGGCAACCAAATATTCCGGAAGTGCAGCTCGAAAAAGTAGCGGTTTACATCCAGGCTGCCGGGAAAAAACCGGAACCGGCGGAACACGCCACGCCGGTCCATTCCAGTGCCGCCGAAGAAGCAGAGATCCGGCCGGGGAATGCCGAGCATGTTAATGCCGCCGGGAAAACAGAGGGCCAACCGGTTAAAAACGCCAATCTTCAAACGGGTACATACCGTAAAAATAACGGTTCCCCCGAAGAAACAACAGGCGCTGCCCTGCACCGCGGGTACGTGTATGGCAAAGCCGTGAATACGGCACGGACGTTTGCCAATATGCCGGTGAATATATGGACGCCGGCCCGTCTCGCGGAATATGCCGCATCACTTGCAAAAAAATACCCTTTTGAAGTGGAAATCCTTGAAAAAATGGAGATGGAGAAGCTTGGAATGGGTGCGGTTTTGGCTGCGGCGGGGGAATCCAAAGAGCCGCCGATCCTGGTCATCCTGAAATACGCGGGCAAACGGGAATGGGGCAATGTGCTCGCACTTGTCGGACCCGGTGCCGCAGCCGATTGTTGCACACCAGGTGAGAACACCGGCATGGCAGGGGCGGCAGCTGTTCTGGGCGCCATGGAAGTGATCGGGGAACGGAAACCGGCAAAAAACGTGGTGGCGGTCGTTCCCGTGGCCGATAACAGCATAAACGGTACCATGTGCAAACCGCGGGTGGTCTCGGCAAACGATGGGCGGGGTGAAATGCGTACTGGAACGGGCGCTGTTATCACGAGCATGAACGGCAAAACGATTGAAGTGCGGGATACCGGCGCCACCGGCTTGCTGATGCTCGCTGATGCCGTAACGTATGCGAAACAATATGGTGCCAGCCAAATTGTGGATGTTGCAACCTTGACAACGGGTGTGATCCCGGCGCTCGGCCGCGATAAAACGGGCGCTGTCGCCAATTGCGATGTTTTTTTTGAACGGGTGCTGGAATCCGCAAAAGAAGCAGGAGAATTCATCTGGCGCCTCCCGGTAACGGAAGCGGACAAAGAAAACGCACGAAGCAGCAAGATCGCCGACTTGAACGGTTCGCCAGGCAGAGAGGGCGGCGTGATGGTGAACGGGGCTTTTATCGGGGCGTTTGTGGAAGACACCTCGTGGGCCCATCTGGAGATTACAGGAACCGCCATAACAGGGAAAGAAACCGATCTTGGCCCGGCCGGTGCAACCGGCGTAATGGTACGGACACTGGCCTTGCTGGCTGAGAAGATGGCAGAACAGGATTAAAGGGGGGCGCGCTACTCCAAGCGAAATGAATGTGCTGAAAGGCGTGCGCCCCCACGACCGCAGTTTTAATGAAGCGCTGTAACGAAGGAGCGCCCTCCGGTTGCCTGCAGATACACGCGAATGAAGACGAAACGGCAAATGGTGCAGGCCGGATCTTGCCCGGCCTTCCGCTAAAAAGCTGAAATCAAAAATAAGGCAAAAAAGAGCACTACGCTCTTCTTTGCCTTATTTTTGTGTCCGTCCTTTCTGTTTCAACACCTCGATTGCTATTTTAAAAATAAGCACCATGATGCATATCAGGAGTACGCCTTTTTCGAAACCATAAAAGGTATCGAGGATGCCGATCGGATGATGGACAGATCCCATAAAGTCCCTTGTCATATAAAAATCGATTCCGGCAATGAAGGCATAGAGGACCAGTGCGGCAATGCCGGTTAAAAAAGCGATTTTCATGCGTGCCAATTCCTTTCATATTTTTTTCGAATCGAAACATACTAACAACAAGATATCTTCATCAGTAGTTTGCGCTCCGTTACAAACAGCCATGCACGGGCGAAAAGGAGGATGGGTATGCCATATTGGTGGAAAAAGCAGAGAAACGCTGCAAAAAAGGAAAACAAAAGTGCAAAGAAAAGCAGGGACGTGCAGAAAACACCTGTGCGCGGAGACGATACGAGCGGGACTGTAACGGATATCCCGTTTTTGACCATGGGCACCGATTTAAAAACGCGCCTCGGGCAGTTGAAAAAAACAACCGGGAACAGTTCCGACATTGTCATCCATCAAATCATGCTTGGAAGCGGCAATGATTTGCCGGCTGCCGTTATTTCCGTCGATGGCCTGGATGATCCGAAAATGATCAATGAAAACCTGCTTGAAGTCTTGATGGGCAATCCGGAAATCGACGGGTATTTGGGAAGTGAAAATATACTCGACAGCATCATGAAGCACGTCATTAAAATTGGCGGTGTAAAAAAGGTCATGAATTGGAATGACTTGTTTTCGGAGCTGTTGAGTGGCCAGTCCATTTTACTGATTGACGGGGTATACGGCGGATTAAGCATCAGCACAAGGGGCGGGCAACAGCGGGCGATTGAAGAGCCTGCAACCGAAGTGACTGTACGCGGGCCGCGTGATAGTTTTACTGAATCATTGCGCGTCAACACCTCATTGATCCGCAAACGGATTAAAGATCCGAATCTGTGGATTGAAAACTTTAAAATCGGGGAAGTGACCCGGACCGATGTTGCGCTCATGTACATAAAAGGAATCGCAAACGATAAAGTCCTTGAGGAAGCCCGTAAACGGTTAAACACGATTAAAATCGATGCCATTTTGGGTTCGGGTTATATTGAACAGCTCATTGAAGATAAAACGTATACCATTTTTCCGACAATGCACCATTCGGAAAGGCCGGATGTCGTGGCAGCCAATTTATTGGAAGGCCGTTTTGCCATTGTTGTGGAGGGTTCGCCGTTCGTTTTGCTCGCACCTGCTGTTTTTATCCAATTTTTCCAGTCGGCGGATGACTATTATACACGGTTTGATATTGCGACAGCGATCCGCCTTTTGCGGGTGCTCAGCTACTTAATTTCGCTTGTTGGGCCTGCTGTATATGTCGCCGAGACCACTTTTCATCAGGAACTCATCCCGACACAGCTTGTTTTTGTACTTGCGGCGCAGCGGGAGACGATTCCTTTTCCGGCTGTTGTCGAGGCAATTGGGATGGAGATTGTATTTGAAATTCTGCGGGAAGCCGGACTCCGTCTGCCGCGCCCAATCGGCCAGACGGTTTCGATTGTCGGGGCGCTTGTTATCGGGCAGGCGGCAGTGCAGGCCGGGATTGTTTCTCCCGCAATGGTCATTGTCGTCTCGATTACGGCTATTGCCAGTTTTGCCACCCCGTCTTTTTTCATTGCCATTTCAGCCAGATTATACCGTTTTGTTTTTATGTTTCTGGCGGCCACTTTTGGTTTTTATGGCATCATTATCGGGATGATTGCGCTTGCTGTCCATTTGACCAGCTTGCGGTCGTTCGGCGTGCCATACACGGCGCCGATTGCCCCTTTCATCCGTTCTAACTCCGGTGATACAGTGATCCGGGTGCCGATTTGGTCGATGAGCGCCAGGCCGCGGCTCTTCAGTCAGAAAAATATCATCCGCCAGGCCGAAAACCAAAAGCCGATGCCGCCGAAACAAAAAAGTGTGAAAAATGGGGAGCAACCATGAGAAGAAGACGATGGAAAACAGCCGTTGCCCTTTTTACGGCATCTTTTTTGCTGGCAGGCTGCTGGAGCCATAAAGAATTAACGGATATTGCTTTTGTAAGCGCCATCGGCATTGACCGGCTTGAAAACGGGAATTATTTGCTGACCTATCAAATTGTCAATTCCTTAAATATTCCAAGCGGCATGCAAATAAGCGGCGGGCAGGGCCCCACTGTCACCATCTACCAAACGGAAGGCAAAACGGTTGAGGACGCATTTCTCGCTGCAGGCCGGGAAATTTCGAGGAGGTTATATTTTTCCCATACAAACGTTCTCCTGATTGGCAAAAGCACGGCGGAAAATGGAATTTATCCGATTATTGATATTTTTGACAGAAATAAAGAATTCCGCAACACTGCTTCCGTTCTGATTGCCCGCAACGGCAAGGCAGAGGATGTCCTTAAAGTGCTGACTCCGATTGAACGTATTCCTACCAATAGAATCAATAAAACATTGGAATATGCACAAGAAGATGTCGGCGGGCGGGTAAAAACAGATCTTTCAGATCTCCTATATGATCTTACAACGGAAGGAAAAGAAGCAGTAGTAGGAAGCTTCAAGCTGATAGGGGATAAGAAAAAAGGAGAGATGCTGGAAAGCCTGAATCAGACAGAACTGGACGCATACTTAACGAGCGGGGGGATCGGGATCCTAAAGCATGGAAAACTGATTGACTGGGTAGGCGGACAGGATGCGCTTACGATTACATGGCTATTGAAAAAAACAAAAATGACTTCGCTTGATTTAGACTGGGCGCATCATCCAAATGCGCTCGGGCTGCAGGTAAGAAAAACGATTATCGGTATGAAACCGGCCATGAAAAACGGAAAGCCGGAAATGCATATCCACATCAGCCTTGTGGGCCAGCTGCAAGAAATCAATGTACCGCTTGATGTAATGGATTCAAAGGAAATGGCCCGGATTGAAAAAGCATACGAAAAAAATGTGGAGCAGCAAATTAACCATGGCATTCGCCATATGCAGCACGACCAATGTGATGTGTTCGGCTTCGGGGAAATGATTTACCGCCAGTACCCGAAAGAGTGGCACAGTTTAAGGCACCATTGGAATGAAAAGGGCTTTGCCCATTTAAATGTGAAGGTGCATGCAAACGTCGTCATCGCCAATTCTGGAATACGGACAAATCCATTCCATTCAAATTTAAAATAACAGGGCCTGGTGATATATGGAAAAGGCAAAAATTTCCTCGTACCAATTATTTGTGTTAATCTTTATGTTTGAACTTGGCAGTGCCCTTTTGCTGGGAATCGGAAGCGGCGCAAAACAGGATGCATGGCTTGCAATTTTAAGCGGCCTGAGCGTCGGGTTTTTCCTGTTTTACGTTTATTACAAAATATTTTCCTTTTATCCTGGCATTTCGCCGGTCGAATGGTTGCGGGCGATTTACGGAAAAGGTATTGGCTGGTTTTTCGGCTTTGCGATGGGCATTTACTTCCTGTACCTTTCTGCCAGGGTGCTGCGCGACTTTGGAGAAATGCTGATCATATCGGCTTATCCGGAAACACCGCGGTTTATTATCACGGTGATTATGGCTTTGTGCGTCATGTATGCAGTAAAAAAAGGAATGGAAGTGATGGCCAGAACCGGGGAGATCTTTATTATCTTCTTTTATTTTCTGGCGATTGCGAGTTTCGTATTGATTACTTCATCAGGGCTCGTCAAGCTCAATTATTTGAAACCAGTACTGGAAAACGGGCCCATGCCTGTCCTAAAAACAATGGGGAAGGAGACGATTTATATTCCTTTTGGCGAAACGCTTGCGTTTTTGTCCATTTTTCCGCTTGTAGATAAGATAAAAAGTGTAAAAGTAGCCGGGCTGTCAGCTATGTGGCTAAGCGGCACAAATTTGGCGATCTCGATGCTGATCAATATTTGTGTGCTTGGCGTGGATTTGATGATGCGATCCCCGTTTCCGCTGCTTGCGACCATCCAGGAAATTCAACTTGCCCATTTTCTGGAGCGGTTGGATGTACTTTTTATGGTGACTTTAATTGTTGGCGGATTTTTCAAAGTAGGGATTTACTTATATGCGGCTTGTATTATGTTTACGGAGCTGTTCCATGTAAGCAGCTATAGGAAAACGGTCTATCCGCTCGGCCTGATTATGTTGTGCGCATCGGCAATGATTGCCCCAACATATGCGGAACATATCGATGAGGGCATCAAAGTGGTGCCTGTTCTGCTTCACCTCCCTATACAAGTGGTTTTTCCGGTTGTAACGCTCCTGCTGATTTTATGGAAAGAGCGGCGCAAAAAAAAGAACAGGCAAAAGCCAGCGTCTGCGTAACGCCCAGTCCGGTACGGGCGGGATGCATACACTAAAAATAGAAGGAGAGGAGGTTATTTGATGTATCCGCATGCACATTACCCGGCACGTTCACCATTTTTTGCCGGACCGCTTTTGGGCGGTTTTCTCGGCGGCTTGCTTGGCGGCGCACTGGTAAGGCCGCGCCCGTATTTCCCATATCCTCCGGTGCCATACCCGCCGGTTCCGTACGGAGGATATCCGCCATTCCCGTATTATTAAAAAATAACCCCCCGCTTTTAAGCGGGGGTTATTTTTTCGGGCGGCAGGATCCCGGGGCAATGGACAAGCCGCAAGTTATGACCAGCACATTTTCAACCGGAGCTCGCAGCAAGGTTCCTGGTTGCCCGGGGCCTTTTGGACAAACTGCAATACAAGGCCGTCCGGTGTATAAAAAACGCGCGGAATATGCTGGATACCGGTTCCCGCCAGCATGCGGCCGACACCAGCTGAATCTGATTTTTGTGCGGCAGACATGAGTTGTCCGGCAAAAGCCGCAGAGCGGGAAATCCGGTTAAGCAAAAGCTGTGCATCTGCCAAGAGTTCGTGCGTCCGCGTGGCCGAATCCATAAATTTTTTCGGGTGGACGGCAGGATATTGGCGGTAAGGCATGGAATAGTATGGAAAGGAAGGAACAACATAATACGGATTGTAGTACAATATTCTCACCTTCTTTCTCAGGTGGGAAACATCATTTTTTACATAGTATGAAAGAAAGGCTTGAAAGATGTATGGACAATCCGGACCGGGGGGAAAGAGATGGAACTGGAACATACAATGATCGGCGCGCTTGGCATAAAACTTGTCCAAATGGAGCCCGGGAAAGTGGTGGCGACCATGCCGGTGAATGAAAAAACGATACAGCCGCTCGGATACCTGCACGGCGGCGCATCCGTCGCACTCGCGGAAACCGCTGCAAGCCTAGGGGCTGCGATGCTGATCGATTTAGAAAAAGAAGTCTGCTTCGGGCTTGAAATCAATGCCAACCATATCCGTTCAAAACGGAACGGCACCGTAACCGCAGTTGCCGAAGCCGTGCACCGGGGCAAAAGTACCCAGGTTTGGGAGATCAAAATCAAAGACGAAGACGAAAACTTAATTTGCCTGTCGCGCTGTACGATTGCGGTCGTACCGAAAAAAAGCTAAAAGTTTCACGGCCCGGCAAGAAAAAGTAAAAACGGCAAAATACCACCAAACTGGTATCTTGCCGTTTTAGCTTTCCCGGGCGGTGCGGCGCTGTTCTGATTTTACACTGTAAAGAAGGAGCGCAAATGCGAACAGGAACAAAACTCCGGTTACATAAAACACAGATGAAATGCCGGAGATGACGGATACGTAACCGCCAATCAGCGGCCCTGTTACATTCCCGAGGAACCGGAAACTTTGGTTATAACCGAGCACTTCGCCTTGCATGCTGAGCGGCGCTTCGAGGCGGATAAACGCCACAATGCTCGGGTTCATCCCGCCGATCACCATGCCGAACAAAAACCGCAAAATAATCAGTTGCCATAAATGGCTTACGAGAGCTTGCGGCACCATGAAGGCACAGGCAAGCACAAGCAAAATCAAAAGAATCCTTGCATGCCCGTATTTATCGCCAAGCATGCCCCACTGCCTTGCCAAAAGCAGGTTGCCGAAGCCGGTGGCGGAAAAAGCAAGCCCAGATAAAAATGCAATATTGCCTGAACTTGTCAAATGGCTGACATACAGTGCCAAAAGCGGCTGAACACAAAAGTTCGCCATTTGGATCAAGAGTGCAATCACCATAACAGTAATCAAAATCCGGCGGCTGACAATTTGTTTCACAACAGCGAGGGGAGAAACAGGTTTCCCTTTTCGCCGGGCAGGATCGGCACGTTTTTCTTTAATGCCGAAAACAACGCCAAGCGCGGCAATCGAAATGGCAACGGCTGTAATCATAAAAGTGTATTTAAAACCAAAATTGTCCGCAATCGATCCGCCAATCAGCGGCCCGAATAAGTTTCCGGAAACATTGCCCATTTGCAAAGTGCCGAGCACCTTGCCGGCTTCCTCCTTCGAGGTCTGCTTGGAAATGAGCGCCATGGAAGTCGGGATAAACCCGGTCACGATCCCCATGAAAATCCGGGTCAAAAATAAAGTGGCGACATTGTTCGCAAGCCCCATAAACAACAGGCTCGTGGCAATGCCGAACCCGGTAATAATAAGCGTCGGTTTAAAGCCGTATTTGTCGCCGATGCGCCCCCAGATTGGCGACATAAAAAAAGCAACCAGAAAGGTCACGCCAAAAATATATCCGGCCCAGCGCTGGACATAGCTGTCGCTGAAGTGGCCGAATGTTTGAATATATAACGATAAAAACGGAACGACCATCGTTAAGCTGGCACCTACTAAAAAGTTACAGACGAACATAATATACAAATTGCGTTTTTCCTGGCTCATCAGATGAGAAAATCGCCTCCTTGCGCAATAAAAAAAGATAAAAGTATATAGAGTAAATATTTCGTTGACCTAAATATTATTATAAAACTTATCACCGAAACTTCAACAAAACCGGCTTGTAAAAAAGGTGTCCGTTTTTTGACGGAGGAACTTTACCCTTGCATCGTATGCTTGAAACGCACTTTTGTATAGGATGGCCCGCACATCTAGTATATGTTTGAAATCCGAACCCCATTTTGGAAAAGTTTGGATCCCGCCCGTTTTGCCACAAACAGTTCCGGCCGGGCCATGTACGCGCAATTTATCAAGTAAAACGGCAGAGAAATGTTGGATCGTGTTTGAAAGGGAATGATGAAGGAGGATATCCTATCATTTTCAAAGTAAACGAATACAAAGGCATCCGGCTGATTTAAGGCTGGTATATCAGAACATGGAAGGCAAAATCCGGATCCACGGATTTGGGCATCGGCATTTGGCACTGGATATTTACGCGCGGCTTACAGGAAGGAAGTAAAAAGAAGCATTCCCCGATTCCCTTTTTGCCGCAGAAAAAAGGGGATATCACGTTTTCCCTAACAGTATCATTGCCCCTGCCATCAGAAAACCCGCTGGGAAAATCATCCAACGGGTGATATGCCATATTCTTTCATCAAACTTTTTAACGCGGCGATGCTTTTCCGGCTGTAAAGTGTGTCCTCTTTTTCAAGCTTTTCCATCAGTTCGCAGACAGCGGTTTTCAGTGACGCGTCATAATCCGGAATCTCGCCGTTGTACGGTTTTGCCGTTTTTCGCGGAATATTCGCCTGTTCCCCGAAGGCCAAAGCTTTCCGCTCGTGAAAAAACGGCACATCCCCTTCATTCGGGTGGTGCAAATCCCCCTGGGCGGGATGCTTTAACACGGCCAGCACCTTAAACACATAATGGTCGGGAAACACTTGCGTAATTTCTCCGATATATTTTCCAGTTTTTTTCGTTGTCACAAGCTTATCGCCAACTTCCAAACCAATTCCCCCTTGCGCTTTTACTACCATTATGGTGAAAAAGCCGGAAAGAAGCAAAAGAAAACGTTTGGCTTTTTGCTCGGATTTTAGTAAAGTAGACAAGAATAGTGAAACAAATGGAGGTTTCAAACATATGGCAGAAGACACAATGTATCCGCAGCTTCAAGCGGAAGTGCATGAAAACGAAACGGTTGCAGACATGCAGACAAATATGGGCACCATTACGATTAAGCTGTTTTCGGCCTTTGCGCCGAAAACGGTCGAAAATTTTGTCACGCACAGCAAAAACGGTTATTATGACGGCTTGACGTTCCACCGTGTGATCGACGGGTTCATGATCCAGGGCGGGGACCCGAGTGGAAACGGGACCGGCGGCGAAAGCATCTACGGCGCCCCGTTCGAAGACGAATTTTCAGAGCGGCTTTTCAATTTCCGCGGGGCTTTGTCCATGGCCAACGCCGGCCCGAACACAAACGGCAGCCAGTTTTTCATCGTCCAAAGCAAAACGGTCGATCCCAGCATGAAAGGGCAGATGGAACAGGCGGGTTACCCGGCTGAAGTCGTGGAAGCTTATATGGAAAAAGGCGGGACCCCGTGGCTTGATTTCCGCCACACCGTATTTGGCCAGGTCATTGAAGGCATGGAGGTTGTCGATGAAATCGCCGGCGTCCGGACAGGCCTGCAGGATAAACCGGTGCATGATGTCATCATTGAAAAAATCACCATCCGTTAATCATGGTTCTATGCCGGCCTTCCCTGCGGCTCTTTTCGGAAACCTGACCATCAGCACCGCATGAAAAATGCGGTGCTGTATCCGTTTTCTTTGTGGCTTTCGGCTGTTATGATCGATTAAAAGGGGGAGATACCATTGTTTCCATACCTCATCGGATTTCTGGTTCAATTTCCGCAGGAGAAAAAATATTATATCCCGGCGTTGATCTCACTTTCATTTTTTGTGCTGCTTGCGGTAGTCGTGTTTTTCATTTTCCGGAAAATCAATGAAAAGCAGGTCGAGCAGGCAAAAAAGCTGGAAGAAGAAATCATGAAGAAAAATCGCTTTCCGCATACGGATTAGCGTTTTCTTTTTTTATAGGCGGAAGATGCCCGGCGTTTCCGGTAAAAAGGCAGGAAAGGGTGTCATGTTGCTTCCCCGATGAGTTGTGAACGTTGGATGAAATGAAATAAATGGCTTGTATAACCGGGCGGATTCATATATCTTATATGTAAATGATGTAATCTTTTTGTAACATAAACTACTTTATTGGGGTGATCGGCCATAACCAGGAAGAAAGGTCTTCTCATTGGCATCATTGCGGCAGTTGTCATCATTCTTTTAGGCGGTGCCGGCTATTACCAGGCTACCCATTTTAACCCGCATGTCAAAATCAACAGCGTCAAAGTCGGCGGCATGACCACTGAACAGGCGATGGAAAAATTAAAGTCTATGACATTAACAAATAAAGTTTATGTCGGAAACAAAGTTTTGGTGGACGGAAAAGATACAAAGGTCCGTTTTACAGACGGCGATATGGCGAAGGTTAAACGCGTTTTCAAAACCCAGCGCACATGGATTCCGTCTTTTAAAGAGAAAGATTATATGATCATGCCGGGGCGGACGGACCACTACCGCAATGTGACACTGAAGCAGGAAGTTTCCAAAAAACTGGAACAGCAAAATAAAAATCTGCAGGCGCCAAAAGATGCACAGGCTTATATGAAGGACGGAAAAATCGGCGTATCGAAAAGCAAAAACGGCAATCAATACGACATTTCCGCCATGTTAAAGGCATATGACAAGCAAAAATACAACAGTGAAATTCATTTGCGCCCGGTGAAACTTCAGCCGGTCCGGGAAAACAGCAGGATTGTAAAGCAGGAAAAGCAAAAGCTTGAAGAACTCTCAAACAAGACGGTCAACTATCTCCTGCAGGAAAAGAAATACCCGTTCAAGGCAAGCGAACTGATTCAAAATGCATCCGTCTCCAAAGATATGAAACTGGCAATTGACCCGTCCGGCATCCAGTCGCGGCTGGAAGAGTTGAACAAGGAGAAATCGACGCTCCATAAAAACTTCAGTTTCAAAACGCATGCGGGCTCCGTCATTTCCGTAAAAGGCCAGTCGTATGGCTGGGCAATCGATACGAAAGCGGAAGCGAAACGGATTGCGGACGCCTTCCAAAACGGCAAGGACACCGTCAAGGCCTACAATATTTACGGCGAAGGGTACAGCACGATCGGCGTCGGCTACCATGTCCTGGCCGAAAACGGGATTGGCGATACGTATGCGGAAGTGTCAATTTCCGACCAGCGCATCTGGATTTATAAGGATGGCAAGTTGAAAGTCACAACCCGGGTTGTAACGGGAAGGCATGACACAAATGAAGATACGCCAAAAGGGGTCTGGTACATCGAATATAAAGAGTCCCCGTCTGTATTGGAGGGCAGTGAAGCGGGCAACCCGAATTATTCCGTTAAGGTAAAATATTGGGCGCCTTTCACGCTCGGCGGTGTTGGCTTCCATGATGCGAGCTGGCGGAAGAACTGGGCCATGGACGCCTATCTCCACCACGGCTCCGGCGGATGTGTGAACACGCCGCCAAGTGTCATGAAAACCGTCTATGACAACCTGGAACAGAATGAACCGGTCATCGTTTATTAATGGCCGGGACGGCTTCTGTACGGGCCGGTTACTGTTTTAGATAAAGGGGCTGTCCCTAAAGCCCCTTTATTTGGCTCATAAAATTCATGAAGCTCTTGTGGGCATAGTGACGGAAATTCATAAACGCTTGTATCAAAAAAGGGGGGCTCCCATCAGCCGTTTAACGGTTTTGGGGCAGCCCCTTTTTTACATGGGTTTAAAATTCTTCATAGGTTGCCGGATCCTGCCCAAAAGTCCTGCCGTCCGGGTGGCTTAATCCGGATATGGTGCGCATCTCTTCTTCAGAAAGCGAAAAATCAAAGATGGACAAGTTTTCCAGCTGCCTTTCCGGGGAAGCCGATTTCGGGAGCGGAATGGCGCCAAGCTGTGTATGCCAGCGCAAAATCACTTGCGGAACGGATTTCTGATGGGCCGCAGCAATTTTTTGAATCGCCGGATCTTCAAGCAGATGGTTCGCTCTTCCAAGCGGGCTCCATGATTCCGTTACAATTCCGTGTTCTTCATGCCAGGCGCGCTGCTCCTCTTGTGCGAAATAAGGGTGAAGTTCCACCTGGTTTATGCTCGGCGCAACCCCGGTTTCTTTTATGATCCGTTGCAAATGCTCCGGCAAAAAGTTGGAAACGCCGATCGAGCGGACAAGCCCCCATTTTTGCGCATCGACAAGCGCCTGCCACGCTTCCACATATAAATCTTTGCTTGGGTTCGGCCAGTGGATGAGGTAAAGGTCAAAGTAATCGAGGCCGGACCTGTACAATGATTCCTGAATGGTCTGGACCGCTTCTTTATAAGCATGGTGCCGCCCCGGGAGTTTTGAAGTGATGCGCAGCTGTTCACGCGGAACGGAAGAGCGCCGGACCGCTTCGCCGACCGCTCCTTCGTTTTCATAATTAAATGCCGAATCAATCAGGCGGTAACCCGCATCAATGGCGCTTACGATCGCCTGGACGCCTGCCGCCCCGTTCAGTTTGTATGTGCCGAATCCGACGGCCGGAACGGTCATCCCGTCGTTCAGTTTGATTTCAGGAATGGAAATGGACAATTTCTATCGCTCCTTTCGTATTTTGTAATCAGTATACCATTGGCTGGAAAATGCATCCATTTTGATGATTGATCTTGCTGCCTTGGGGCAGAGAAAAACCAGCGTAAAATTTAAACCAGCGGGTTCAGGCGAAAAGATCCAAAACAACAGGCACAGCCCCCCGCGAAACGGCGGGCATGAACCTCCCATGGTGGCTTCGCATTCGCTGGAAAAAAAGCAGCCGGCATGAAAAGTACAGCAAAACCAAAGGGGATCTCTGGAAAAATCAATCAATCGCCGGAAAGCCGCAAGAAATTGGCGATGGGAGGCGCTCCGGGAGAAACCGGTATCTTTTCCGGAAAAGCAATTAAAAAAGCAGCTGCCCAGAGGACAGCTGCCCGTCTTTATTCCGGCCTTACGGAAGTTTGTGCTAAAAATTCTTCGTCATCCGGATTCCTTCCGTACCGTTTCCCGGTGTTCAATGAAGCGATTTTTTCCATGTCTTCCGGGGTTAACGAGAAATCGAAAATCTCGCTGTTTTCTTTAATCCGGCTCGGGGTCACCGATTTTGGAATGACGACAATGCCTCGTTCCACGTGCCAGCGCAGCACAATTTGCGCCGGGGTTTTGCCGTATTTTTTTCCAAGCTCAACCAAAACAGGCTGCTCAAGCAGGTTGTTTTTGCCCTGGCCGAGCGGGCCCCATGCTTCATGTAAAATATGATGCTGTTTCAGAAATGCATGCAGTTCATTTTGCGGAAATTCCGGATGTGTCTCAATTTGGTTGATCACCGGCACCACTTCGCTATGGGCCAGCAAATCTTCCAAATGGTGGATTTGGAAATTCGATACGCCGATCGCTTTTACTTTGCCTTCATGGTAAAGTTCTTCCATTGCTTTCCATGTTTCAATATATTTCGGTGACGGCCAGTGGATCAAGTAAAGATCCAAATAATCGGTGCCAAGACGGTCGAGGCTCGCCTGGAAAGCGGCTTTTGTTTCTTCATAGCCGTGGTCGTAGTTCCACACTTTCGACGTAATGAAGATTTCTTTCCGGTCTACGCCGCTTTCCCGGATTGCATCGCCGACATATGTTTCATTCCCGTAAATCATCGCAGTATCAATATGGCGGTAGCCGGTTTCCAGCGCGGCTTTCACAGCGTTTTTCAACTCATTTTCTTCTTTTACAAGAAAAACGCCGAGGCCGAGTTGCGGGATTTCAACGCCGTTATTGAATGTTAATTTTGGAATCGTTTGAGCCATCCTTCATTCCTTCTTTCGCTTAGATATATAAGTGTATGATGACTTTAACACAATCAGGCAGAATTTTGCACGCACAAGGACTGTGAGCGCAAGTTTTGACGGTTGGAACACCGGTTTGTTATATTTGGAACGAACTTTTCCGCCATTTACATAGCGGTTCAGGTGCAAAAATATCAGGCGTAAGGAGTAGTTTTGCAATGAATGATTTATTTACCCCGTACAAGCTGAAATCGCTTGAAGTGAAAAACCGTATTGTCATGCCTCCTATGTGCCAATACTCCGTTGAGAAAAAAGATGGCGTTGCCACTGACTGGCATTATGTCCATTACGTCAGCCGTGCCATCGGGGGTGCCGGCCTGATCATTATTGAGATGACCGATGTGGAGCCGGACGGCAGAATTACCGACAACGATCTCGGCTTATGGTCTGATGAACAGATCGCCCCGCTTGCCAAAATTGTGGAAGCGTGCCATCAGTACGGCGCCAAAGTCGGGATTCAAATCGGACATGCCGGCAGAAAAGCACAGGACGCAAAACAGCCGGTTGCCCCTTCCCCTATCCCTTTTGATGACAATGCAAAAACACCGAAGGCATTAACGAAGGAAGAAATCAAAGAAGTCGTCCGCAAATTTGGCGAATCTGTCCGCCGCGCCGTCCAGGCCGGTTTTGACACGATCGAACTCCACGGCGCGCACGGTTATCTGATCCATGAATTCCAGTCGCGCTATACAAACAAACGGTCAGATGAATACGGACAGGATTTGGCATTATTCGGAAAAGAAGTCATCGCCGCTGCCAAAAAAGAAATGCCTGCTGACATGCCGCTTATTATGCGCATTTCAGCCCGTGAATATGTCGATGGCGGGTATGGCATTGAAGAAAGCATTGCATTTTCGAAGGCGTATAAGGAAGCGGGTGTTGACCTGTTTCATATCAGTTCCGGAGGCGAGGGCCCTATCGGTGCAGACGGGCGCCCGGGGACGCACGCTGCTTACCAGGTGTCGCTTGCACGCCGGATCAAAGAGGCTTTAAACGTTCCGGTCATTGCTGTCGGCCGGCTGGAAGACCCGGTTCTTGCCAATGCGGTAATCGGAAACGAAGAAGCAGATCTTGTTGCGGTCGGCAGAGGCATGCTGCGCAACCCGTACTGGGCGCTCGAAGCCGGTATCGTGCTCCGCAAAGACGCAGGTATTCCGGTCCAATATACAAGAGGATTTCCAAAAAGATAAGGAAGGCTGTTTGCAGCGGCCGCCCGTAGAAGTTCCCGAAGCGAACACTTGAAGCCGGTACCGCGCTGGAAAAACGGTCCAATATACAAGGGAATTTCCAAAACGGTAAGGAAGGCTGTTTGCAGCGGCCGCCCGTGCATTCTAGCTGAAAGGATAAAAAGCGAATCCAAAAAACAGGAAAGCAGCGCTCTAAACGAGGCACTGTTTTTTCTCTTTACAGCATACAAAAAACGGGGCCGGAAAACCGGACCCGCAAAAATAAAAAAAGGGGGAATACTTATGATAGTGCGGCTTCTCGAAAGTCGCCCTCACTAAGGAAAGCATTGTAGTATTAGGATAGCCGTCGTGAATGAAATTTAAACCTCTTATAAAATTATTTTTTTTCGAGCGCTTCCAAAAATACGGAAGCGGCTACATCAAGAACAGTGGAGAGTTTTAATATTGTCTGTGTGGTCGGAATTTGTTCCCCGGTTTCGTACTGTTCGAGTGTATGTTTGCCAATCCGGGCTTTCACGGCCAGTTCTTCGATGCTCATCCCGTTTAATTCACGGTAAAATTTCAACTTCTCGCCAAAGCTATTCATGAGACGCCCTCCCTTAACGAGTATTTTAAATAAAAATACTTCCTTTCCATATTCATTTCTTTATTTTATTGTAGCATATGGGCGGGTGGCAGGCTGAAGCAAATTTTTGAACTTTTTTAAACACGGGCACGATAAAAATGATAAATAAAGGTTCCGGGTGCCTGCCGGGGCCAGGCCTGAAAAATATTTGGGGAATGACATGCACTCGTGACTATGATATAATATTTTATTGCGTATAACAGGAAAAAACAATACTAGGAGTGTTTTCATGTCAAATTATGAAGCAGGAAATGTATACACCGGAAAAGTGACCGGAATTAAGCCGTTCGGCGCGTTTGTAGCGCTTGATGAAGAGACACAAGGTCTTGTCCATATTTCCGAAATTAAACACGGGTATGTCAAAGATATTCACGATTATGTCCACATCGGGGATGAAGTCAAAGTAAAAGTGTTGTCGGTAGACGAAGAAAGCGGCAAAATCAGTCTTTCCATGAAAGCAACGGAAGAAGCGCCGCATCAAGACACAAGGAAACCGCGCCGGCGCCAAGGTGCCGTGAAAGCCGCCGAAGAGTCCGGAGAAGGTTTCAACACGCTGCGCGATAAGTTAAAAGAATGGATTGAAAAATCAAAACGTGAAGATTTGATTAAAAAATAATCGGGCGATTCCGGGCATACAGATTGTCCGGATTTTTTTTATCCGAAAAACGCCGGGTCTGCGGGGGATAAATCCGGTGTATGGATCTCAGTTCCGCCGTGAGCTGGCTACAAATCCCGCTTACGCCGCTGCCCAATTTAAAGTGCGATGCAAACCGCTTGTACGCGCAAGCCCGCCGGATGAATGGCGGGCGCCGCCGTTTCTATGCAGAATAGTTTCTTACCACGATTTGCCGGGTGAATCCGTCTGAAACCACGTGCCATGTTGCTATGCAGAATAGTTTGCCTAACGCGGGGAAATCTGCCCGCGTATTATTCTATATATAGCGGGATATAAATGGTCAATTCCGGTTCATCGCTTAAAGGTTCGTATGTTGCCGGATAATCTTCACGGTGCTCAAGCTGCCCCTGAAAGACGGTATAGCCGTTTTTCCTGATCCATTTATACAATTCGGCATACGCTTTTTGCACGCCTTTGCCTTTATATTTCGCAGCCGCAAATGTATACGAAGGAACAGTCAGGGCTGTCATGCCTTCCGGAACCGCTTCTATGTAGGCCACTTCGCGGACAAGGTAAAAGGAAAACAAGCCATCATCATCCTGCGGGTGGTAGGAAAGCCCGATCACAACACCGGGATCGGTGCAATGACGGATTTCCCCCATTTTTTGCTTAAATTGATGGAAAAATCTTTTGATATCCCCGTTTCCCGCCTGCTCGAAGGTACCGGTCCATTTGCTCCCGACCGCGTTAAATGCGTGTTTCTGAACAATTTGAATTTCCAAGCTGCACACTTCCCCGCTCATCTTTATAGCTTCATTTTAAATGAAAAAAGAAGCGGGCGTAAAGGAAAAAAAGATAAAAAAACACAAAAAAAAGGCAGGCATGCTGCACTGCCTTTGCTACAATGAATACGGTTTCCCACGGCCGGATCACTTATCTCGTCGGTTTTGCCTGGGTAGTACGTTCCACTTCGGCATCCGGTTTGAAAAGCAGGCCGAGGTTAATCAGGCCGCAAATGCCGACAATGCCATAAATGACCCGGGAGATCGCGGAATTGTCCCCAAAAATGGCCGCTACCAGATCAAAGTTGAAAAAACCGATAAGGCCCCAATTGATCGCGCCGATAATCGTGAAAATTAACGCAATTCTTTGTACAATGCTCATTTTTTTACCTCCTTGTTCAATGTACAGGAATAGCATGGCAAGAATCCGCAAACATTATGCATGCAGGAAATGTGAGAAATTCGTTACATTCCTTGCGAAAAGGGTAAAGATTCGGTAAAGTGGAGATGGTAAATCGATAACAGGAGGATCTGGACAATGACGCATATTCAGTTTGATTATTCAAAAGCGCTCGCGTTTTTTAACGAACATGAAATTACATACTTAAGCGAACCGATTCGATTGGCCCACAAGCTTTTACATGAAAAAACCGGTGTCGGCAATGATTTTACCGGCTGGCTGACATTGCCAAAAGATTATGATAAAGAAGAATTCGCCCGTATCCAAAAAGCAGCGGCAAAAATCCAAAGTGATTCCGACGTGCTGCTTGTGATCGGCATCGGCGGTTCTTATCTTGGTGCCCGTGCCGCAATTGAAATGCTCAACCACAGCTTTATGAACGTGCTGCCGAAAGAAAAACGCAAAAACCCGCAAATTTTCTTCGTCGGCAACAGCATCAGCTCCACCTATATGAAAGATTTAATGGACGTTCTGGAAGGCAAAGATTTCTCCATCAATGTCATTTCCAAATCCGGAACAACGACAGAACCGGCGATTGCTTTCCGTATTTTCAACAAACTGCTCATTGAAAAATACGGCGAAAAAGAAGCAAAAGGCCGCGTCTATGCGACAACGGACCGCGCAAAAGGAGCATTGAAAACGCTGGCTGATGCGGAAGGCTACGAAACATTCGTGATTCCGGATGATGTCGGCGGCCGTTACTCTGTTTTAACGCCTGTCGGTCTGCTTCCGATCGCAGTAAGCGGCGTCGATATCCAAGCGATGATGGACGGGGCGGCAAAAGCCGTTGATGATTTATCGAACCCTGAAGTAGCGGAAAACATTGCCTACCAATATGCGGCTGTCCGTAATATCCTGTACCGCAAAGGCAAAACGATCGAAATGCTGATCAACTACGAACCGGGGCTGCAATATTTCTCCGAATGGTGGAAACAATTATTCGGCGAAAGTGAAGGGAAAGACCAAAAAGGCATCTATCCTTCTTCCGCAAACTTCTCGACCGACTTGCATTCCCTTGGCCAGTATGTCCAGGAAGGCCGCCGCGACTTGTTTGAAACGGTCGTAAAAGTAGAGCAGGCGCGCGAAGAACTGACAATTGAAAAAGAAGAAAACGATTTGGATGGTTTGAACTACTTGGCCGGCCGCACCGTTGACTTTGTGAATAACAAAGCATTTGAAGGTACATTGCTTGCCCATACAGACGGGGGCGTACCGAACCTGGTGGTCTCCATTCCGAAAACCGATGCATACACATTCGGCTACCTCGTTTACTTCTTTGAAAAAGCCTGTGCGGTAAGCGGCTATTTGAACGGCGTCAACCCGTTCGACCAGCCTGGTGTGGAAGCATATAAGAAAAACATGTTCGCACTCCTCGGCAAACCGGGCTATGAAGATTTGAAAGCAGAACTCGAAAAACGTTTGAAATAATGCAGAAAAAAAGCAGGGCAATGCCAGCCCTGCTTTTTTTCTTGGATAAGGCAAACGCAAGCCAAAACTTCCAGCTGATTCAGATGAAGCCGCTTCTCAAAACGAAGCAATCTTCGTAGTGCAGCATATCAGATGTAGCATAAGGTGCAAGCCGCTTTATAAAAATGCGCAATCTGCAAGGCACGGGATCAGCTGCTTTTCCAATTTGGCCGTCCACTGCTGAACATCCGCCTGCACCGGTTCTCGGTTATTTTATCGCCAATTCGCTGGAAAATTTTCCTGGCAAACTTTTGAATGGTTACTTGCCTTTTTCCAAAACGACAAATAAATGCTCTTCATCCGTAATGGTATAATCCAAGGGCGGATTGATCATGGTGTCATCCCTCGATTGGATGCCGATTAAAATTTTCCGCTCTTTTTGCAGCTGCCGGCTCAAATCTTTTACCGTCAAATTCCGCCACTTCGGCTTCACCGGAATAAAGTCAAGATGGTTTTTTTCCTGCTGGTTCAATAACGACAAAAGCGTATCGGACATCCCGTTTGAAATCAGGCTGTTCAGCATGACAAAGCTTGCCTGTGTATTTGCCTGGATCACTTCATCCGCGCCCGCCCGCTTGGCATTTACTACCTGGTCGGCTGTCTGGATTTCCACAATACAATATGCATCCGGGTTCAAGCCTTTGACAGCAAGCAGTGTCAGGACTGCGCCCATGTCTGCTTCCGTCTCCGTTTTATGCTGGTCGGACGTGATCAGCACTGCCTTCGCCGCCCGGACATTTGCTTTTTTCAGCGTCTCGTCCTGATACGGCTTTCCTTTTATAAAATACACATTATCATAAGGATAAGGGTTGGATTCAAGTGTTTCATCCACCAATACAATGGGCTGCCGCTCTTTTAATTCCATGAGCTGCCCGATTACTTTTCTGGCGCGTTCGTTCCAGCCGATAATGACCATTTGTTTTCCTCCCGTAAACGCCGCTTTTCCTTCCAAAAAAGCGTTTTGCCGTGTAGCCGTTGCACCGGCCAGCGCCACGAAATAGGCAGACAGAATGCCGGCACCCGATAAAATGAGGATGATGCCGATCACCCGGCCCGCAAAAGTGACCGGGTACAAATCCCCGTAACCGACTGTTGCTGTCGTGATGACTGCCCACCAAACACCATCAAACACCGTCGGGAAAGTTTTCGGTTCGACAAAATGGATGGCCAGCCCGAATACAAAGATCACAGCAAGGGCCAGGTTCAATATCCGGACAATGATCGGCCAGCGTAAAAAACGGTAATAAAAGAAATGAAACATACCGTCCACTTCCTTTTTTAGTATCTTCATTAGTATTCCCCGGCCGCAATGCGAAAAAACAAGGCGGCAAACGGGAAACTATTTTTTTAAAAAAATAGTTGCACAATCATTTTTTGCATTGTATAATAACATTGTCGCTGATGAAAAACGGTGATCATGACAAAACGGGGCATTAGCTCAGTTGGGAGAGCGCTACATTCGCATTGTAGAGGTCGGCGGTTCGAATCCGCTATGCTCCATTCCCAACTTTATATCACGGGGCATTAGCTCAGCTGGGAGAGCGCTTGCATGGCATGCAAGAGGTCAGCGGTTCGAACCCGCTATGCTCCATCACACAAAACGTCCACCCTGTTACAGGTTTGGGCGTTTTTTCGTATATGCGCCCCTGAGGAAAAATAAAATTAACCCCTGTGAAACTGTCCCGTTATAGCCCCCAATCCGACAAAGCTTGAGGTCCGGGACCCAAAGCTGCTTCCCCGGCTGCCAAATCCTTTTTTATCATGATCCTGCTTTGCCTCACATATATTTTTACCAAATCCCTGAAGTAAGGAGGTGCGGCCTTGCTTGTCCTTAACGGAAGTGATGTCCTCAAATCGGCCTCCATGCAGGAAATGGTTGCATCTGTAGAAAAAGCATACCGCATCTATGAAGAAAACGGTTACCAAATGCCGCTGCGCACGCACTTTACCATCCGGAACAACTCCGTCCTTTTCATGCCGTGCAGCACAAATGAGGCAGCCGGCGCAAAAATCGTCTCGGTTTTCCCGGGCAACAAGGACCGGCCGGTGACACAGGGCGCTGTCATTTTGGTTGACAGCAGAAATGGATCTATGAAAACGCTTATGGACGGCACGGTTTTAACCGGGCTCCGGACCGGTGCAATCGGCGGGGCGGCGGCAAAATATCTTGCGCCTGGCGATGCCAAAACGGCCGGGCTTATCGGCACGGGTTATCAAGGGCTGTATCAGCTTGCCGGCGTTTGCACCGCACGCAACATCGAAAACATTTTTTTATTCAACCGGACACCTTCCCACATTCCCCCATTTATTCGCCGGTTCAAAACGCTCATTCCAAATATCCCGGTCCATACAGCCAAATCCGCCCGCGAACTTGCCGAAAACGCCGATATCCTCATTACGGCAACATCATCTGCCACACCTGTACTGCCGGAAGAAGACCTTTACGACGGAAAGCTTGTCATTGGCATCGGTTCATACCAGCCGCATATGCGCGAATTTCCTGATGCGCTTTTGAAAAACTTGAAATCGATATATCTCGACTCGCACGATGCCGCAAAGGAAAGTGGGGATGTGGACAGCCGGCTTGAAACCATTCCGTTTTCCAAAATTGTCACGCAAAAAGTAAAGCCGGATCCAAACACGCTACAGGTTTTTAAATCAACGGGCATGGCCCTGTTTGACCTGGTGGCTGCAGAAACGGTTTACGAAAAAGCCATACAGCTCGGGATCGGGCAAATGCTCGATTTTTAAAGGGGGAACAGCGCATGGAAAAATATTTGAATTACATTGACGGCGAGTGGTGCAAACCGTCAACGGGAAAATTTGCCCCGGTTGTAAATCCTGCAAACAGGAAAACATTGGGCGAAGTGGCGCAGTCCGAAGCACCGGACCTTGACCGCGCCGTCCAGGCTGCCAAAAGCGCGCAAAGCATGTGGCGGCTCGTTCCGGCACCTGAGCGCGCAAACTATTTATACAAAGTCGGAGAACTGTTAAAACAAAGAAAAGAACAGATCGCGCGCACGCTTACAAGCGAAATGGGCAAGGTGATCGATGAAGCGCGCGGGGAAGTGCAGGAAGCGATCGACATGGCATTTTACATGGCAGGGGAAGGGAGACGCCAATTCGGTGATACCGTGCCATCTGAGCTGCAAAATAAATTTGCGATGAGCATCCGTGTGCCGGTTGGCGTTGCCGGGCTGATCACGCCGTGGAATTTTCCGATCGCCATTGCTTCCTGGAAATCACTGCCGGCGCTTGTAACGGGGAATGCGGTGATTTGGAAGCCAGCTACGGAAACGCCGGCCACAGCATGCGCATTTGTAAAAATTTATGAAGAAGCGGGACTCCCAAAAGGGCTTGTCAATCTTGTCCACGGCTCCGGTTCCGTGATTGGCGGAGCGATGGTGGAACATCCGGGCATCGGCCTCATCTCTTTTACCGGCTCGAATGAAGTCGGGCGTAAAATCAATGAACGGGCAGGCGGCCTTCTGAAACGGACTTCGCTTGAAATGGGCGGGAAGAACGCAGTGATTGTCATGGACGATGCGGATCTTGATCTAGCGGTGGACGGCATCCTTTGGGGTGCATTTGGCACGAGCGGGCAAAGATGCACGGCTACAAGCCGGGTCATTGTCCATGAAAAGATCAAAGATGCACTAGAAGAAAAGCTGATCCGGCGAACGGCGGAATTGAAAATCGGCGACGGCCTCGATGAAACGGTGGCAGTCGGCCCGGTTATCAATGCAGAAGCGCTCGACCGCATCCACCAGTATGTTGAAACCGGCAAAAAAGAAGGGGCAAGGCTGCTTACAGGCGGGCGCATTTTGCCGGGAAAAGGATATTACTATGCGCCGACCGTTTTTACGGATGTCAGCCCGGAAATGGTCATTGCACAGGAAGAAATTTTCGGTCCGGTTGTTTCGATCATTCCGGTAGCAGGCCTCAAAGAAGCGATTGCCGTTAACAACAGCGTCACGTTCGGGTTATCGAGCGGCATTTTTACAAAAGATGTGAATAAAGCTTTTCAGGCGATGCGTGATTTGGATACCGGGATTGTCTACATCAATGCCGGGACGACGGGGGCTGAAATCCATCTCCCGTTCGGCGGGACAAAAGGAACGGGCAACGGGCACCGCGACTCGGGGCCGGCAGCGCTTGATGTATACACGGAATGGAAAGCCGTGTATGTCGATTTCAGCGGGAAACTGCAGCGCGCCCAGATCGACAATCATTAAAGGGGGGATGGGATGAAAAACAAGGCGGATGTGATCATTGTTGGCGGCGGGATTATCGGTTCGAGTGTGGCGTACCATTTGCTCGCGGACGGGTTTACCGGCAGGATCATTGTGTTTGAAAAGGACCCCTCCTATGCATATGCGTCAACCCCGCGGAGCGCAGGCGGCATCCGGCAGCTTTTTACAACGGGGATTAATATTAAAATGAGCCGGTACAGCCTTAAAGCCTATCAAAATTTCACCCGTAACATGGCCATCGGGAACGAAACTTTTGAAATCGATTTGAAACAGCGCGGATACTTATTTCTAGCGGCAGAAAAAATGAGGCCGCTTTTTGAAAAGCAGTTAAAGCTCCAGCACCAAAACGGCGTCTTATCTGAATGGCTTGGGAAAACAGAGCTTGTGGCGCTCATTCCCGAATTAATCACGCGTGATCTTGCAGGCGGGCTGTACTGTGCGGAAAGCGGGTATTTGGACCCGTACACGGCGATGCAAGGGTTTATAAAAAATGCGAAACATCTCGGCGCGGAATATATTTATGAAGAAGCGGACCGCTTTTTAGCGGAAGAGGGCCGGATAAAAGGTGTGCAGCTCAAGGATGGCCGGGCGTTTTTTGCGCCTGTTGTCGTGAACTGTGCGGGCGCCTGGGCTTCCGGACTGAGCAGCAAAGCCGGATTGCCGCTTCCGGTTATACCGGTACCGCGGCGGATTTTTATGTTTGATGTGGAAAAACCCCTCGCAAAACCGTTGCCGCTGACGATGGATCCGACCGGTGTCTATTTTAGGCACGAGGGGCGCAAAATTATTGCCGGATACGGGGAAGAGGAGAAGCCGGCGATCGACTTCAGCTGGAAACGGTCCGAATTTGAGGAGCAGATTTGGCCTGTTCTCGCTGGCCGCATCCCGAATTTTGAAAAGGTAAAAGTCGAACGCGGCTGGGCCGGCCTTTATGACTACAATACTGCCGACCATAATGCCATCATCGGCGAGCATCCGGAAATGAAAGGGTATTTTGCCGCGTTCGGGTTCAGCGGGCACGGTATGCAGCAGGCGCCGGCCGTCGGAAAGGGGCTGTCGGAGCTGATCCGGACCGGAAAGTATGAAACCATTGATCTTACACCGCTCCGGGTCGAACGGTTTGCGGAAAACGACCTTGTTACAGAAGATGCCATTTATTAAAAGGGCATCTTCTGTTTTTGCCAAATTTTCCAAACCACATGTTATAGTTATAATAACGGAGAGGGAGGGAATACAATGGAGAAACATTACGATGTTATTGTCGTTGGTGCCGGTTCAATGGGAATGGCAGCCGGTTATTTTCTGGCAAGCCAAGGTGTAAAAACGCTTTTGCTGGATGCTTTTGACCCGCCGCATACATCCGGCAGCCACCACGGCGAAACGAGAATCATCCGCCATGCCTACGGGGAAGGGCGGGATTACGTGCCGCTCGTGTTGCGGGCGCAAACGCTTTGGGATGAACTGGAAAAGGCCTCCGGAGAAAAGATTTTTGCCAAAACCGGCGTCCTCAGTTTCAGCCCGGAGGATCATGCGGCCTTTTTAAACGAAGCAGTCGAAAGCGCAAATACATACAACCTCCCGATTGAAACGATGGCCGGCGTGGAAGTGGAAAAACGCTGGCCTGGCATTTCACTTCCCGCTGGCTTCCAGGCCATTTATGAACCGGATGCCGGCGTCCTGTTTCCCGAAAATTGTATCCGCGCCTACCGTAAACTGGCGGAAGCAAAAGGTGCGCGCTTGCTTGCCAATACCCGGGTTACAGATTTGAAAACCGACGGACAAACTGTCACCGTTGTAACAGAAACCGGCACATTCACCGCTGAAAAATGCATTGTCAGCGGCGGTGCGTGGAACGGGAAATTGCTTGAAAACGTAGGGCTCCATTTGCCGCTTCAGCCGGTCCGGAAAACGGTCGGTTGGTTTGAAGCGGACGAAGCACTGTTCAATGCGGATGTGTTTCCGGCTTTTACAATGGACGGATACGAAGGAACATATTACGGCTTTCCAAGTTTTAACGGAAGCGGCGTGAAAGTCGGGCGCCATGACGGTGGGCAGGCAACAGATCCTGATACAATGAACCGGGAATTTGGTGCATACGGTGAAGACGAGGGGGATATCCGGGCATTTTTGAAAACATACATGCCAAGGGCAGCCGGGCGCTTAAAAAAGGGAAAAGTATGCTTGTATACCCATACGCCGGATGAACATTTTATTATCGATACCCATCCTGCATATCCCAATGTGGCCATTGCCGCAGGATTTTCAGGACACGGCTTTAAATTTGCAAGCAGTGTCGGAGAGATGCTCAGCCAAATGGTGTTAAAAGAAAATGCCGAATGCCCATTGCCGCTTTTTTCAATTAACCGGGCGGCTCTTGCATGATCATCATCGCAGCGTACACAGCCGGACAGAAAAAAATAGTTTTTTTCATGAAGGAGGAAAAATGTTTTTATCGTATCCGATTTTATCCGCTTTACTTGGAATGCTTGTAGCACAAATCATAAAAGTGCCCATTCATTTCATCACATCAGGGAAATTTGACTGGAGAATGGCGTTCAGTACAGGCGGAATGCCCAGTTCGCATACCTCGATGGTCATTGCCCTTACAACGGCGATCGGGCTGACTTCCGGATTCGGTTCCAATGCCTTTGCCATCAGCATCGTGTTTTCATCCATTGTCATTTACGATGCCACTGGTGTGCGCAGGCAGGCCGGCTTCCATGCAGAAGTGCTGAACCGCCTGCTCGCCGACTTTAACCGCCTCATGGAGACAATGAAAGATCCGGAGACAACAAATGCGGAATCCCGGCAGAAACTGAAAGAACTTTTAGGGCATAAACCGGCAGAAGTATTTTTCGGGATCATTACGGGCATCCTCACTGCCGTGTTGGCATTCATATTTTATCCGTTTTAAAATCGCAAAAAAAGAAAGGCGGCGAAAAGAGACAACGCCATTAAAAAAGTGATTTTGTATTACCGTGCATACAACATATAGAATGCAAAAAGACGTTGAAACACAAATAGCAGGAGTGTGTCAACGTCTTTTTTATTTTTGCAGTGCTTTTTCAGTGGCTTCAAAGAGACAACGTCGCCTTTTAAATTGGGCTTGGAAAGGATGCCAAACATGATTTTAGGAAAAGCTCTGCGCACCTTCAACATGCGGATGGCCGGGGCCGGATGCGTCAATAAACGTTATCCCCGCAGCAGCGATTCCGTCCCGTCGATATAGATGTCTGTGCCGCTAATATGGCTGGAATCGTCCGATGCAAGGAACAAAACGAGATCGGCAACTTGTTCCGGTTTTCCCGGCCCTTCGGAAAGCGGCTGGTCGCCCTCCGGAAATTCAACCGGAATTTGCACTTTCTCGAGCGCTTCCGTACGGTTCGTGTTTTGCTCGATTTTTGTTTCAATCGCTCCTGGGCAAACGGCATTGACCCGGATTTTATAGCGGGCAAGTTCCAAAGCCGCCATTTTCATAAACGCTACCTGCCCGGCTTTTGAACTGCTGTAGGCGGACATGCCGATGTTGGAAAAAATGCGGTTGCCGTTGATCGAGCTTGTGATGATAATGCTGCCGCCGCTATTTTTCATATGCGGGATTGCATATTTTGTCAGGAGAAAAGTCCCTTTTAAATTGGTCGACAACGTTTGATCCCAGTCATCCGGGGACAAATCTTCAATCGGTGTCACTGTCCCGTTAATGCCGGCATTGGAGAACACGATATCCAGCCGGTCCCATTCTCCGACTGTCTTGTCAATGGCCGCTTTCACCTGTTCCGGATCAGCGACATCGACTTCCAAAGCCATCACTTCCCCGCCATTTTGTTCAATCCGTCTTTTGACCTCATCCGCCCGTTTCTGTTCAATATCCATTACGCAAACTTTTGCGCCTTCTGCAGCCAGTTTCAAGGCGGACGCTTCCCCGATGCCGGAACCGCCGCCGGTTATAATCACTACTTTATCTTTCAATCTCATCTTCACTTACTCCTCTCCGATGGAATACGACAGTAGTTTACCCGTTCTTCAACTGTTTGTAACAGACAGGCTCGAAAAGAGAAGCCAGGCTTTGCCGGAAAAGCATGACGAAGGGGTCAAAATGGAAGAAGGGGAACATTCGATTGGGTGTTTTCCTAGGCCAAATGGTATGCGCTGCTGTTTAGGGTAAGGCATTGGCGTTCGGAAAAACGACCGTTTCCATGCACCGGAACAATGCCGGTTCTTTGTTTTTCTCCTCTTTTCCATGTAAGATAAAAATAGAATATTTTTCTAGACAGATTGGTTTAAAAGGGGGTTGGATGATATGATCGGAAATGTCGCCGTTGTCATTCCGGCACTGAATCCGGAAGCGCAGCTCGTCCATTATGCCGATCGCCTGCTCGCAAAAGGAGCGGCGCGGATTATTGTCGTGGACGATGGAAGCAGTCCGGCATGTGCGCCGATTTTTCAGATGCTGTCGCAAAAAGAGAGATGCACCGTGCTCCATCATCCGGCGAACCGCGGGAAGGGGCGTGCGCTGAAAACAGCTTTTGCCCATATTTTGGCGCATCACGGCAGCCTTTCCGGTGTGGTCACAGCAGATTGTGACGGCCAGCACAGTCCGGAAGATGTTGAAAAAATGGCAGCAAGCCTCCGGCAACATCCGCACAGCATCATTCTCGGCGCACGGGATTTTAGCCTGGAGCATGTCCCGCCCAAAAGCCGGTTCGGCAATCGTTTGACAAGCTTTCTCTTTAAAGCCCTGTACGGCGCAGAGATCGGCGATACGCAGACAGGCTTGCGCGGCATCCCGAAGCAGGAGCTCGGCTGGCTGCTGGCGCTGAAAGGCGAACGGTTTGAGTATGAAATGAACATGCTCATTTATGCAAGAAAAATGAACGTAAAAATCCGGGAAGTGCCGATCCGCACCATTTATTTTAACCGCAACGAAGGTACCCATTACCGGCCGGTTAAAGATTCGTTGAAAATCTTCCGTAAAATCATATCCGGGCTTTTTTATTATGCTTTTCCCGCACTGATCTTTTTAATCGCAGATATGCTCAGTTTCTCGCTTTTATACCGGTATGTCCTGGCGGGGATTCCGCATGTATGGAAAGTGCTCGCGGCCACTGCTGCCTCACAGGTGGTTGCCTTTGCCGCCTTTCTTATGGTCAAATACAGGCTTTTAAAATGGAAACGATTTTTAGTCCGGTACTTGATGGCATGCCTGTTGTTCATCGTGGTCTCTTTCTTATTCATCGAAGCCGGATCCGGTCTGCTTCAATTTGATCCCGTGCTGGCAAAAACGATTGCAAGCCTTTTTCTTGCCCTTTTCTTCTACCAGCTCCAGCTTCATTGGGGAATTTTTTCCGGCTACCCGGAATATGGGCAACTGGCAGGGGAGAGGCGCCATGGCTAAAGGTTACGGACTATTTTTTAAATCAGTGCGCCAACTTGTGCGTTTCGTTTACCCGTCTTACAAAGCGCAAATTTCCGGGGAAATTGCCGGACCTGCCGTTTATGTTTCACACCATCGCAATTTATTCGGCCCGTTTGTTACATTGCTTTGGTATCCGGAATTTATCCGCACCTGGATTTTGCACGTTTTTCTTGACCGCAAATCTTGCAGCAGGCAATACGCCGATTACACGTTCACAAAAAGATTCGGCTTCCCGCGGGCTTTGGCGAACCCGGCCGCCTTTTTTCTGTCATTCGGAATCACGAAGCTGCTGAAATCCGGGAGAGGCATTCCCGTTTTCCGGAGCTCGCGCAAAATCATCCGGACGTTTCAGGAAAGCGTCGAAGCATTAAAGAACGGGGAGAGCATCGCCATTTATCCCGATATTGACTACACAGACAACGCGGCGGGTGTAAAAGGGATGTACGAGGGTTTCCTGTATTTGGAAAAATATTTTTACAAAGCAACCGGCCGCCACGTCCAGTTTGTCCCTTTGTACGCCAGCAAGACGAAACGATTGCTTGTTACAGGCACACCGATTTTTTTCCGGGAAGGGGAAGATTTCCGGACGGAGAAGGAAGTGGTATATGAAAAATTGCACAAGGCATTGAACCGGCTCGCAGCGCAGTACGGCGAATAGCAGGCAAAAAAACGGCAGGGGCATGCTCCGCCGTTTTTTACTGCAAAATGAATCCTGTTCCGTCGCTATAGATGCCTTCCGTTTCGGCTTTGGTCCTAAAGCCGGGCCAGCCCCCAATATCAAAAACTTTCAAAAACAACGAATTCAAGCCTTTGCCTAAAGCTTTTGCGGGATGGTTCCGATACCTAATAAGTGAGAATGTACAACGAAGGGGAGACAGCATTGAAAAAGCAAAAGAAATTCATTCCGCTCACCGTCAAATGGTGCGGCCTGATTTGCGCCGCCATTTTGATATCCATTTTGGCGACGGTCGGACTGGAATATGCCACCACAAGCCATCTGTTAAAAACGAAAAACCGCGGCGTCAACCAAATGGTCGCAAATGAAGCGGCATCGCAGGTCGAAGCAGGGCTTGCAAAATACGAAACGTCACTTGACGAGCTGGCCGGCCTTGTCGAAACGGATCTCCAGCGGAAAAACAAGATGCAGGACATTGAAGCTGAAATCAAATCGGTCCAGACACGGAATAAGCAACTCGCTTCCGCTTATTATATGGATTTCCAGACCGGGAAACTCCATATTTCCCCGTATGCAAAACTTAATCTGGATGTGCGCAATACGAATACATACCGCTATTTGCAGAAAAAGCCGCAACTTCAGTGGATGGATATTTATAAAGACAAGGTGACAGGCGCCATTATGACGTCTGTTGTCGCGCCGGTTTTTTCCGGCGGGAGGATGGCCGGCGCCGTCGGATATGACATCAATTTATCCGAAATGGGCAAGATCCGGGCAGACATCGAACACGATTCAAACAACAAACTTGCGATTTTTGATGCGAAGGGCGTGATCGTGACGTCGTTTTTAAAAAACGGCGACGGGAAAAATGCCAGGCCGGCAAACAGCGGAAAAGTAGAAGGGGTAAAAGATATTGAAAGCAGCACCCGGCTTGACAAAGATTTTGCTTTTGTCGAAAAGATTTATCGTCAAAAGACAGCGACCGCAACTTTTCACTGGAACGGGGCAGGGTATGATGTCTATGCCACAACGATCCCGAAAACCGGCTGGAAAGTAGCCTCGTTTAACCCGCAGTCCGAATTCAGCGCTCAGATTGGCAAAATAAAGGAAATGGGCCTCCTTTCCGTCGGGATCGGGCTTTTGATCGGCATTGTTTTTGCTGTGTTGATTTCCGGCCGGCTCGTGAAGATTATCAAAAACCTGCAGCAAGTGCTGTCAAAAACGGCGGAAGGGGATCTGGTTACAGCGTTTGCGTTTCGCTCCAATGATGAGATTGGGGAACTGGCTAAAAGTTACAATGCCATGCTTCACAATATGCGCAGCCTGATTGCAAAAGTAAGCGACAGTGTCGATAACGTCAACAAGGCGGCTGCCGGCCTTCGTACGGTAACAAAAGAGAATGAAGCGGCTGTGACGGATGTTTCTAAGGCAGTGGAAGAAATTGCGGCAGGCGCAGCCAACCAGTCCGATCATATTGAAACCGGATCAAATGCAATGCGCGATTTGGGCGGCGAAATCGAAAAACTCGCCGCACAATCGCAGGTCATTGAAAGCGCGGTGGATCAAGCAGAAACAGAGATCAAATCCGGTACGAAACAGGTCGATAATCTCGAAGCCTCTTATCAAAAACTGGAACAGGCTTTTGAAAGAGTCACATCGATGATGGCCGGGCTGAATGAAAAATCGAAATCAATCGCACAAGTCGCGGATGTGATCACGCAAATCGCAGAACAGACGAATCTATTGTCATTAAATGCCTCGATTGAAGCGGCGCGTGCCGGTGAAAACGGGAAAGGCTTTGCCGTTGTCGCCAATGAAGTGCGAAGCCTGGCCGAGCAGTCGAAACAGTCGGCAAAAGATATCCGGGCGACGATTGCGGACGTGCTCCAAGACATGAAAGAACTGGTGGACGTCGTGGGGGAAACAAATGAAATCAGCACCGGGCAGAAAAAAGCGGTCAACTCCGTGAGCACTTCGATTGCCGTTTTGGCCGAAGGATTGGAGAAGATGCTCAGCTCAATTAAACAGGAAGCTGAATCGATCCGCTCGATCGGGGAGCAAAAAGATGCCGTTGTCCAAATGATTGAAGACTTGTCCGCCGTTTCCCAGCAAACTGCCGCCGCTTCAGAAGAAATTTCATCTTCCATGGAAGAACAAGCCGCCTCAGCCGGCGAACTCTCCCGCTACACAGAAAAACTGTTCACCCTCACGGAGGAACTAGAGAAGGAGATTGGGGAGTTTACAATTAAAAAATGATACAAGAGGGGAGTGAAAGCCGTGCTTGCACTCCCTGATTTTTGCCTGCTGCATCCAGATGAATAAAATACATTACGGGAACAACAGACGGTTTTTTAGTCCTCTTCCTGTGCAATGGCTTTCGTGTTATAATGATACGTACAAATATCGAAAGGAAACTGGATTACGCCACCGCGGCCACCTAGATCACAAATTTTATTTTTCCCAGATATGTACGTAACAATTACTGTTAATTTGTTGAGCATCTTCAATACTAGAAAAGGAAACCCCAACGGGGACGGCGCTAGGCAAATGCATAAATTTTGGGGAGCCATGCAGTCCGGCCCGTCAGTAAACACAGATGATAAATCCAGCATTTTCCATGAAAACTGCCGGATTTTTTTTCATACATGTTAAAATAGAAGGTGTATTTAGTTGAAAACAAGGCAGGTGTCCGTTTTGTTTCCTTTTTTCCATCGAAAAAGAAAGGAAGAGCATATTTTTGCGCCAATGGGAGGAGAGGTGACGCCGATTGAGGATGTGCCCGATCCCATCTTTTCCAAAAAAATGATTGGAGACGGCGTGGCAATCAGGCCGTTAGAGGGGCGTGCCGTTTCCCCGTTTGACGGCGAGGTGATCCAAGTATTTCCGACAAAGCATGCAATCGGGTTGCGCGGGGAATCAGGGCTGGAAATTCTGATTCATATCGGACTGGAAACGGCTTCGCTTGAAGGAAAGGGTTTTGAAACGATTGTGCAGGCGGGGGACACAGTTAAAAAAGGCGATCCGTTAATTCGCTTTAATCTGGAATTTATCAAAGCCAATGCAGCGGATACGATTACAGCGATCATCATTACAAACGGAGAGCTTGTAAAATCGCTCGAAAAAAGCACCGGGGTTGAGGCGGTTGCCGGGCAGACGGAAATCATGCGGGCTTGTCTGTGAAACCAAAAAACAGGCTCGAAGCAAGCGGCGGGGAAGGTGGTGCAAGCCGGGGTGCCCTGCGCCGCAAAAAGAAAAAACAGGCTTGTGCAAGCCTGCTTCTTACTTGTATGGTTCGCATGCGTATCCGTCCTTGTCGCCGTCCATATAGGAGCGATAAGCAGGGTTTGAACGCGGCACGCCGTTTGGATATTTTTTGCGCAGTTCTGTACAGTTTTGGAAACCACTGCTCCCGTTGCTGGAACGGCTCTCCCCGCCGGAAGCACTGGATGCGGAACTGCCTTTTTCGCACCCGTTAAAACCGCGGTCTGTTGCATACCCGGGTTGCGACCAGACCCTGAGCTTTTCGTTTTTAGCCCACTGTTCGGCTTTTTTGAAAGTGCCCAAATATTGATAGGGCGGTTCATACACATAGGCCACGCGCGCGTACCCTTCTTTCAGCAGCTTTTCCTGCACGGACTTGCCGTTTACGAATACATAAGCGAGGAGCCGCCCGTATTTGTCGCGTTTGGCCCCGTGATCAAATTCGATCGTCAGTTTGCCGCTTGAAACGAGCTGCTTGTTCCGGTAATAGGCCGCTTTTGCATACGGCTGTACGCACATATCCGGTTTTTTTGATTCCGGCGTGTCAACGAGCAAATAGCGGACCGTCTCTTCTTTTCCATGATAATAAATTTTAATCGTGTCCCCATCGGTAACACCGGCAAGTTTAACAGCAATTTGCTTGCCTGCCGTTTGCCGGTTTTCTCCCGGCCCGGTATTTGTTTGTTGCGCTGTTTTTGGTTCTGTGCCCGTCTTTGTGCTGTTTTGATGCAGCCCGCACCCTGCAACGGCGAGCATCATAGCCAAAAAGAGCGTGAACCAGCCTGCTGTTTTTGTCTTCATTTCCCCTTCTCCTTGCTTTTAAAAAATGTAGCGCCCTTATTTTACCATTTCAAGCGGGTTTCTTTAAGCCATCCATTTGACAATAATACCACCTGGGGTATATGATAGGGGTTGTAACCGAACTACGGGCAGGAGGTCATCCGTATAAATGTATATTGTTTTGCTCGTTCTTGCGCTCATTCTCACGAAAACCGGCTATACACGTTACGTTCCCGTTCGCGGTACCGTGCGGGCGGATTTAAGAAAAGATGTGATTGAAAATAAAGTGGTGGTCGATGTGAGGGATTACCAGCATGCCGGAAGCGGTACCGGGGATGCCATTGTGATTCCGACGGCTTATTTAAAGCGGTTTTCCGGCGAAATTCCAAAAGGCAGTCTTCACCTCATTGCTTCCAGCCGGCTTGAAGCCAATTTCAGCATCCGTTTATTACGCAGAAAAGGATTTCATATTCATTCTTATACTATCTTGGAACCGGGGAGGGAAAAAGGTGGAATACGATGCGCAAATCAAAAACCGTGTCAAAAGAATCGAAGGGCAATTGCGGGGAGTACTGCGGATGATGGAAGAAAAGGACAACTGCAAAGAGGTCATTGCCCAATTGTCTGCCGCCCGGACGGCAATTGACCGGACGATCGGCGTCATTGTCAGCGCCAATCTGGTGGAATGTGTGAAAAATGCCGAACAAAACGGGGAAGACGCGGGAAACCTTGTAAAAGAAGCGGTCAACCTGCTTGTGAAAAGCCGCTGACATCGGCTTTTCCGCAAAATCATCGCTGGCAAGGCCTGCACTTTTCGAAAAAGAGGGGATTTTGTTTTACGAGGGAGGAATTTTGATGAAAGAAATTTCTGCGATGGAAGTCGAGGAAAAACTGAACAAGGGTGAAAAACTCAATATTATCGATGTGCGCGAAACGGAGGAAGTGGCGGAAGGGAAAATTCCGGGCGCGCTGCATATTCCGCTCGGTTTGCTGGGATTCCGCCTAGAGGATCTTGACCGTTCCAAAGACTATATTGTCGTTTGCCACTCCGGCGGGCGGAGCTATATGGCATGCCAGTTTCTCGAAAGCCAGGGTTTTGATGTCACAAACCTGGAAGGCGGCATGATGGCCTGGACCGGTGAAACGGAATGAAAAATTTTCCTCTTGATCTTGCGGCGCATAAAGCGTAGTATAAGAGTACAAGCTGCGTTGTACGTAATATTAATAAAGTTTTAACCTTTAAACTGTTATAGGGAGTTTAACATTATTGCGGGAATGCCGAGCCTTTTGCCGTTTGGCAGGGAGGATGGCAGGAACGCTTTTGCGGACACCCACTTTGAGGAGTGTGGTTCTAAAACTTTCTTAGTTTGATTACGGCAACTGCGGCACATACATAATTTGTTAAACCCCGTCCTTCTTAGAAGGGCGGGGTTTTTCCATTCAAGAACCGGATATTCCAAGCAAACCGGAGGCATTAGCTGATCCTGTTATCCTTGCGCCCCGGATGCAGTGCCCGGTCCATTTTTTTCACGTTTATCTGCGCTCGGTATTACGGGGTGTATAATAAAACTAACAATGTTTTGACATGCAGGAGTGGGAAAACGTGAACCAAATGAAATACATTGAGCCTGCCGTGATGTTTATTACCATGATCGTCTATGTCGCTATAGCCGTACTGATTGGCATTGTGGCCGGAACCACGGTCGGTTTGTTTTTGAAAGCTTTAAATTTTTTAAGCGGAAAAACAGGTGCGTTGCCCGTGCCTTATAAGATGCTGCTGCTTCCGGTCGGCGGCCTGTTGAACGGCCTGTTGTTGTATAAAATGAAACCGGGGGCGCCTTCTGCCATTGCTGCTGTGCACTCGGAAGGGGAACCGCCCTTTGACAGAAGCTTCCCGGTCAAGTATCTGGCTGCCCTCATTACACTTGTATCCGGCGGTTCAGCTGGAAAATTCGGGCCGAGCGCCCACTTTGCCGGTTCACTTGCCGCATGGATCGGGAAAATTTTTCATATTCAGCCGTTTCTTCGGGCCCAGCTGATCGTATGCGGAATCAGTGCTGCTTTTGCCAGCCTGTTTGGCGCGCCCGTTGCGGCAGCCGTGTTTGGTTTGGAAGTATTGGCTATCGGGTCAATCCGGCACCAGTTTCTTTTCCCTTCGGCGGTTTCCGGCATAGCTGCTTTTGAAGTCAATAAAAGGCTGTTGCATACGCCTTATGAATATTTCACCATCCATGCCATGCCGTCTTTTTCTGTTCTGCTGCTTTTAAAAGTGGCTGCCCTTGGCATGATTTGCGGCCTGGCTGGATGGCTGTTTGTTGAATCTATTGAGCAGGGGGGCCGCTTATTTTCGGTTGTCCGGGAAAAATTGCATCTTCCTCCCTTCCTGATGCCCTGTGTTGGGGGTATGCTCATTGCTGCCGCATTATTCATTTTTCCCGCCGACTTTTTGGGACTGAGCTTGCCGCTTTTGGACAAAGCGATGCACGGGGGACATGTCGGTTTTTTCGCATTTCTATGGAAAATCCTGTTTGTGGCGGTTACGCTTGGTTCCGGCTTTTACGGAGGAACATTCACCCCGCAGCTCGTCATCGGGTCTGCTGCCGGGAATGCATTTGCCGCTTTGCTCGGGATAAATCCTGTATTAGGGGCGGCTGCGGGCATGCTGGCGGTGGTTTCGGCTGCATCCAATACGCCGGTTTCCGCTGTGCTGCTTGGATATGAGTTGTACGGGCATGTTACGGGGATGTATATGTTGGCCGCCTGTATTGCCGGGTATTTGATCATCGGGCACCGCAGCGTTTATCGCGACCAGCTTGTGTACGATCCAAAGTCTTTTTGGGTGCAGCTGGAGCCGGGGGTCGAACTGAGGAAAGAATTCATCCGACTTTCAAGCGGCACTGCAAATCAGACAGGACGGTTCCATCTTCCGTGGTAGTGGGAAAAGCCGTTTATGATCAGGCTTATGTTAAGCATTCCTGTTAAAAATGGATCTATCTTAGCATAGGGCGGCCGCTCTACGTAAAGGAAGCCGGTCGGAAGATGCGCCTATCTTAACGTAGGGGCGTTCTATGTAAAGGAAGGTCGCCGAGAAGAGTGTCTAACTTAACGTAGAGGCGCTCTAAGTAAAGGAAGACCGGCAAAAAACATGCCTAGCTTAACGTAGAGGTGCTCTACGTTAAGGAAAACCGGCAAAAAACGTGCCTATCTTAACATAGGACCGCTCTGCGGAAAGGAAGCTGGTCAAAAGATGCGCCTATCTTAACGTAGGGGCGTTCTATGTAAAGGAAGGCCGCCCAAAAGTGTACTTATCTTAACGTAGAGGCGTTCTAAGTAAAGGAAGGCCTTCAAATTTTGCGTCTATCTTAACGTAGAGCCGCTCTAAGTAAAGGAAGACCATCAAAAAACGTATCAACTTTAACATAGGGCCGCTCTATATAAAGGAAGCCTGCCAAGTTTTCCGCCGTTCTGCACAGAGGAAGCGTGCTATATATTTACGCAAGATGCCCTAGAAAAGAAAGGCCGCTGAAATGCGCGTCTTCTTAACAGATTCTGCGTAAAAGAAGCGTGCCAAAATCGCGCCAATCTTAACGTTGGGCAGTTTTGCGTAAAAGAACTTCGCGGAGCGGCTGATCTTTTGCAAGAAGCGTTCAAAAACCGTTGAGGATCGTCTCAACGGTTTTTGCGGCAGCCTTCTCGCTTTACTCGGTTTCCCCGAGTCCGGTGACTTTGTTCATCACATTTTGAATGGTATCAGCCAGACCTTCTTCCTCTTCGCTGCCGGTATTTTGCGACTGAACATTTCCTTCGAGCTGATTATTGTACGAGTAAGTATTGGATTTGTAACTTTTTTCTTCTTCCATTTTTATCACCTCCAAAACATAGGGTGTGTTAATCGGAAGTTTTTAAACCAATCTAAGGCTTCCCCTTTTGGAATTCCATCCGGACAAGCAGCAAGAAGTTAACACGCATATAACGGGTGAAGAAAAACGTGGCTTTTCATCGCCACTGGAATTTTAATCATAAATGCTGGCTTATTAACAAATTGTGGACGGAATGCGTTAGCAACGGGCAACTCACACCAAAAATCACCCGGCTGAAAATGAAAAAACCTTGATGCATCCGCGATACATCAAGGTTTTTAGAGTCGGGAAGACAGGATTTGAACCTGCGACCCCTACGTCCCGAACGTAGTGCTCTACCAAGCTGAGCTACTTCCCGATTATTTTATTTTTGCTTGCCAGCTCCTTAGCTCTTGCTGACAAATATTATTCTACGACAATAAATTTCGTTTGTCAAAGCCTTTTTTTTTTTTTTTAAAGAAATTTTTTCCGGCCTGGTTTCGAGCCGGCAGCCATTCCTTTTTCAACTGGAAAATAAGAAGGTTTTGCCGCTTGGGAAAAGCTTAAAGGTTTTTTTAGGGGGAATATCACCGGGAATCACCGCCGCCGGTATGATGTCGATTCCCGTATTTTCCAGCGAAGCCAGCATTGTTTCTTCATTCGGCATTTCTTTATGTTTGATGACGCGGTCCAGTAAAATTCATGCAGCTAACGCCGGGCAATCCGGAAACTGAAAGGCCATAAAAAATCACGCATCGTGCTTTTAAAATGGCCTTCATTTTCATCACCTTCAGCTTTATCATTCGCCATGAGTGGGTTGTGCTGCCTTTTACAAACAGGCAGGGGGAAAGGCGGGAGGGTTCAGGAATAAGGGAAGGTGCTTAAGTGGAACGTTTTTTCAAAAATTCTAAGGGAATAAAAACAAAAAAACGGCCATAGCAGGGATAAGCACGCTATTCGCGTTTCACTCTGTCGAAATTTGACTGCAGCAAGATGTAGAATAAAATGATCAAACAATTAAGATTTTGTAGAGTATGGTAAAATTGTGGTTATTCATGTATACTGAATCATATATGTTTGGCAGTTTTTGCGGATGATGTCGGAAGTTGGCAGCGAATGAAAAATACGGTGAGCCTTTAAGCAGGGGAGAGAGATATGCGCGGCAGGAAATTAAATTTCAAGGGAAAAGTTGTGTTGGCTCTTTTATTTACGTTGATTGTTGTTGTTTTGGCCGGACTTGTTGGCAAAGGGGAAAAGATGTCAGCAAAAGACAAAGGAAAAGATGCGCATGCTGTCTCACTGCGCACTTTATCTTTTTCGCCTGCACCAATGACAGCGTTTGCGGGTTCTCCTTTGTACAAATCGATGATCGGGCAACAGCGGCAGAAAAAAGAAGCGGAGAGACAGAAAGAAGTGGCGAAGCAAAACGAGAAAGATTTGAAAGAAAATGCCATTTACTTAACATTTGATGACGGCCCGTCGAGTGCGGCCAACCAGTTATTGGATCTGTTGGAAGCTTATCAGATGAAAGCGACCTTTTTCATGCTCGGGCCAAGAATAAAAGAGCATCCGGCAGTCGTAAAACGCATGTACAAAAATGGAAACGGGCTTGCCTTGCACGGGATCACACATAAAGCAAGAGCGATCTACAGCAGTACATCCGCGCCATTAAACGAAATGGCTGAGGATCAAAGAATATTGGAAAACGTCACGGGTGTAAAATCTTATATGGTACGCCTCCCGTATGGAAGTATTCCGTATTTAACAGATGAAATGCGCGATTTACTGGATAAAAATGGGTTCCATATTTGGGATTGGAATGTGGACAGCAGCGACTGGGAGTTAAAAGATGCACGGTATGTCCAGTATACGATTCAGCAAATCCGGCAAAAAAAACAGGCGGGGGAAACGCCGGTCATCCTTTTGCATGACAAACCGGAAACCGTTAAATATTTGCCGAAGTTACTAAAGTTTATCAAGAAGCAGGGCTATAAAACAAAAGTACTGACCAATGAAACGCCCGCGGTAACGTTTCCGTGCGGAGGCCGCTGTCATCCAATCCGTCATCCAGTTGAAACGGGGAGAAGATGAGGGTGAAAAGATTTATTGTATTCGGAATGATGTTGCCGGGGCTTCTTTTGCTTCTTGCCGGCTGCCATTCAGACAAAAAACAAGCGGACAGCATATACGAAAAATTAAAGAAATCCGCATCCTATGAAAAAGATTTTGTCGCGAACCAGGAGAAGCTGGACCAATATAAAGAAAAAGTGGCGTCCATTTATGCTGATTTAAACCAACTTGAACTGAATGACGAAAACCGCCCGGAAGTGAAGCAGAAATTAAAAACGGCGGACAGCTATACCGAAAAGCAGTGGAAAGAGCTGAGGAAATCCAAAAAGAATTTCCAAAAGGCATATGAACAATCGACATCCATAAAAGAAAATGTGGAAAAAATTAAAGACGGCGGGCAGCGGAAACAGGCGCAGAAGCTGCTTACCATCATGGATGAGCGCAAAAAATATATGAACACTTTTTTTGGTGATTATAAAAAACAATTGGCATTACAAGGCAACTTTTATAAAAATCTGGAGAAGTTCAGCCCGGACGAGTTAGATAATCAAATAAAAAAAATAAATGAATACAATGGGGAAATGGAACAAACGATTCGCCAATTCAACCAGGATACGAAACGGTATAACCGCGAAAAAGACAAGTATTTTAAAAAAGCAGGGCTTTATTAAATTGGGCGTTTTTTTAAAGAGGCCCGGGACCGGCATTATGCCGGGAACCGGGCTTCTTTTTTTGGGACAGGAAAACGGCTGGAAAATTGGGTGATACGATGAGATTGGCAACCCGGTCAGGCGTAATGCCATATTGCTCATACAGTGCCGTCATGCCTTGTGATGTATTTTTATCCGTGATCGTTTCCAGCAATTCCGTGTTAATGGTCGCCGGATAAATTGTCGCAGTCCGGATGTTGGTCCCTTCCTGTGCGGATTCCATGCGCAATACTTCCATTAAATCGCGTACCGCCCATTTCGTTGCGCCGTAAACTGCCTCTCCCGGGTAAGCTTTAAGCCCGGCTACGGAAGAAGTTGTAATGATATGCCCTGATTTTTGCGCGATAAACGTTGGCAATACTGCCGCAATCCCGTTTAAAACCCCTTTAATGTTAATGCCGATCATGCTGTTCCATTCGTCCGTTTTTAATGCGGAAAGCGGGGAATCCGGCATAATGCCGGCGTTCAGGAAAATCACATCTACACCGCCGAAAGCATCTTTGGCAAGCCGGACAAGCTCCCGGGAATCTTCCGGTTTGGCCACATCTGTTACCCGGTAAACCGCCTGGTCGCCATTCGATTTGATGAAACTCTATTCAGATGTATTTGAAAGCCATATTGAAAACAGCGTTGAGTCCTGGAGTAAGCCGTGAAACTACCGTATTCACGCAATATTTTTCTTGTGTAAACAGTAAAATGCACAATTTCTGCACAAATGCCGGGTATCTTTAAAAGAAAGGATAAGCGACAAGGGGGACGTAAGATCATGAAAAAAGTATTAGCAGGCATTTTTTCTCTCGCAATTCTCTTTTCTTTAGGGGCATGCGGCAACAGTGAAACAAAATCTGCGGATAGCAAAAGCGCGGATTCCCATTCACACATGGAAATGAATCATTCCGGCTCGAGCGAAGTACCAAAAGGAATGAAAAAAGAAAGCAACCCAAAATATAAAACAGGCAGCCAGGTTGTCATCCACGCTGACCATATGGAAGGGATGAATGGCGCGAAAGCAACTGTAAAAGCTGCATACGCCACAACCGTTTATGCGGTGAATTATAAGCCCGTAACAGGCGGAGCCGAAGTAAAAAACCATAAATGGGTTGTTCAGGAAGAAATTAAAGGGGCGGGGAATAAAGCGTTAAAGCCAGGAACAAAAGTGACATTGGAAGCAAATCATATGGAAGGCATGAAAGGGGCATCTGCTGAAATTGTTTCGTCAAAGAAAACAACAGTCTATATGGTGGATTACACGCCGGCGAATGGCGGAGAAAAGGTAACCAATCATAAATGGGTAACAGAAGATGAACTTTCCGCCAAGTAATTTTAAATAGGATTAAAAGGGGCTCTTCAGGCAGCCCCTTTTTTGCCGTGTTCAACGTTAAATTTCATTTTTCACCATACCCACTTATATCCAACGCCCCAAACCGTCTGCAAATGGCTGTCAACCGGGAATCCCGCATTTCTTAATTTATCCCGTACATTGCGGATATGAGAGTCAATGGTCCGGTCTTCTGTTTCCACTTCATATCCCCAGATAGAAGTTAATAATTGCTCGCGGGAGAAAACCTGATTCGGATGCTGCAGAAACAGCCCAAGCATCGCAAACTCTTTCGGTGTCACGCTGACAGGCTGATTCTGGCAGAATACTTGAAAAGATACCGGATCCCATTTTAATCCGTTTTTTTCAATGGTTTCATTCTGATTTTGGTTGGAACGCCGTAAGACTGCATCAATTCTGGCGAGAAGTTCTTTTTCGTCAAAAGGTTTGGATATATAATCATCAGCACCGATTTTCAGCCCTTTGACAACATCCGGTTTATCTGTACGCGCCGTTAGCATGATCACCGGCACCTGGCTCATTTTCCGGATCTGTCTGCAAACTTCCCAGCCGTCCGTTTCCGGCATCATGATATCCAGAAGAATAAGATCGTAAGTTTCCTCCTGAATATACCTGATTGCCTCCGGTCCCCGTGTTACCTTGTCGCAGGCATATCCTGCCGGTTCCAAATACAACGCAAGCAAATCCAGCATCCTTTCTTCATCATCTACGAGCAGCAGCTTCTTCAATGATATCTCCTCCTTGAAACCGGATTTCCATAGTGGTCCCAATACCTTCCCGGCTGTCAGCGTGAATATGCCAATTGTGAGCCTCTACAATTTCTTTTACAATCGCAAGGCCTAACCCCGTACCGCCGAAAGACCTTGATCTGGACTTATCAACCCGGTAAAATCTTTCAAAAATATAGGGAAGATCCTCTTCGGGTATCCCTTTTCCATGATCCTGCACAATGAGTTTCCATGCTCCATCTGCTTTTTTTACGGTAAGAAAGATATTCGTATGTGGCTCTGAATATTTATAAGCGTTATCCAGCAGGTTGATGACGACTTGTTCAAAACGGACCGGGTCTGCAATCAGCTGGATGGAAGGATGACACTTCACTGTCAGGATGATCCTTTTGTTTTGGAAAGCCGGGCTTAATTTATGTTCAATTTGCTTTAGCATTTGAAACAGCGGGAAGTTTTGCTTTTGGATTTGAAATGAATTCCGGTCCATTTTCGCCAAATCAAACAGATTTTGAATCATATCTGACAATTTCGCGGCTTCTTCATAAATAATATTTAAATAGGTTTCGTTATCCGCACAGTTGTTTTTCCGCGCAATATCTGCATAACCTTTGATGTAAGTTAATGGCGTGCGGAGTTCATGAGAAATGGAAGCCAAAAATTCGCTTCTTTCCTCGCGAAGATGGTTCCACTCGCGGGCCAACGTGCGGATCGATTCAGCAAGCTGTCCGAGTTCATCTTTACTGTAAACCGGGATTTCAACAGATAAGTCACCTTTCGCAATTTTCTTTGTCGCTACTTTCATATTAATCAGCGGCCTCGCCAGAATGCGGGATAAAAGGATGATCAAAATCAGCGTAATGCCGAATGCGAGAAGGCCGGCGATCCAGAAGTGGTGGTTCATTTGTGAGATCAGCTGCTGAACTTGTTTTGTATCCTTAAACATGTAGACATAGCCGTTTTTAAACGGGCTGACGGATGCAATGTACTTTTCATCTTCCCAATGCTTTTCTATGATTTTTCCCTTGTGTGTGATTTTGCCAACGGGCTTTGAAATGATGTTTCGCATTCCCCGGTCGAGCGGGCGTGAAGCAATGATGGATTTTTTATTGCCATTTAATACAATCACGATGAGATCGGATTTGGATTCCAATACAGCAACACGGTGGATGGAATCCGGGTCATTGTATTGTTCCAGCACATCCCGGTGGCTGTTGCTTCTCACTAAAAGCGAATTGAATTCATCTTTTACACGCTCTTTGACTATATTTTGGTGCAAAAAGTAAATCACGAATCCTTCCAAATCAATCATAATCACAAAGAAAATCAAGCCAATTTTAAAAGAAATATGATTTAAATGCTTCAGCTTCGTCACCCCCGCCCGTTTGGAATTCTCTGCAAAAAATTAACTTGCTTTTGAGGATGTGTTGACCCGGACATAGGTTTGCCCGTCTTTTCCCGGTATGACAGTCACTTTTTCCCCAATATTATAGCACCGGTAATATTTCATATTATGTGGCGTAATCACCTTCATCACGCTTCCATCCGCCAACTTGATTTTCGATTTACAGCGGCTCACGCCTTTGATGTCCGCAGTGCAGTCTGTATCCGTCAGTACTTTTCCGGTTGTTTTTGTGCCGAGCTTTCCGGATACTAAGTTGACAGCATAGAGATTATTTTTGCCGTTTTGCTGGACGTTGATTTTGGCTTCCACTTGTTTTTCGCTCAGCCCGGGGTCTTTGTTAGGGCTGGCATCTTTCCCCTGGCTGGTTTTGCTTTGGCAGCTTGCAAGAATGAGTATGCAACTCAAAATGGCTGCCAATCCTGCCAATCTTTTGCTCATGCTTTTCATCTCCTGTAACTTTATAATTTGCCGTCTGCAAAAAATGATCAAAGATAGTATAAATCATAAATTTGAAGAAAGTATGCATATTCGTGTGCTTTTATAAAAGATATAAGGGGTTGTGAACAAAACGTGAAGAGGGGGCGTTCCTCGAAAATCTCCACATTTTCTGCACAAGAAAATTTTACGATTGATACAAAGAAGGGGGAAGTACAAATGGAATGGTTAAATGCTTTGCTGTTTCTTGCATGCCCGCTCATGATGATCTTCATGATGTTAGGGGGACATGGCCATGGAGGCGGGCACGGAAAAAAAGCCCATCTGGAACATAGCCATGGGATGCATAAGAGGATTCAGAAGTTGGAAGAGGAAAATCAAAGATTGAAAAAAAGGCTGGATGCATTTGATAAATATGATCAGAAGAAAACATCATGAAGATAAAGTGGCAGGAGAAAAATGATCCTGCCTTTTTAGTTAAGCGAGGAATGCAGGAAATACAGCCATGACCATTGTCAAAAATGCGCCGAAGCATGCTTGCGCTGTGCGGAAGCTTGCCGGAAAATGGCCTGTCACAAAGCCGGTTCCCTTATCAAAAAGGGAACCGGTTTTTGGCAAAATCAATAAAACGGGAATGATGTGTTTAAGTTTAAGCGAACGGAAGAAAATAAAAATTGGATCGCCGGTTTAAATCAAGGTAAAAACCAATTTTTCTCATGGCGCTCCTAACATCATGAAATGGATGGCCGGCAGAAAACAATTCGATGTATTTGTTTTATATTTCTTGGTCTCCGGAACAATGCGGCAGGAAATTTAATATCAAAATAAAAAAGCAAGGATCCCAGCCATAAACTGAAATCCTTGCTTTTTGTGATGCGGATGAAGGGACTTGAACCCATACGGTGTTTCCACCACTAGAACCTGAATCTAGCGCGTCTGCCGATTCCGCCACATCCGCATTGTTTTGTTTTTGTTCGCCTCATCAGCGACAAATTTATTATATAATGCCCGGTAGAAAAAAGCAATACCTTTTTTAAAATTTTTTTGGATCCCTGGAAAGCTTGTTAAAAAAGGAGCCGTGCATGCACGGCTCCTTTTTGGGAAATAGTTTACGCAGCCATTTCAACGCTTTTTTGTCTGTCTCTTGTAAAAGCACTCACGGCAAAGGTTACAATCAAGTTCAAAACCATGGCGATGATCCCGGTATTTAAGTCTTTGACTGCTTGCGGCATAAACGGCAACAGCGTCGCAACCGTCTGATTCGTGATCGTCACATAGGAAACGACAAGTTCGCCCGCAACAATTCCAGCAAATGCGCCTGCTTTTGAAATCGGGTTATTTTTCATAAAGCTGAATACGATCGCCGGGAAAAATTGCGTAACCATGCTGTACCCCATCAACAGCAGGGCAACAATGGTTTGCCCGCCGTTAAATGTGAAGTAGAGGGCAATTAAAGATACGACCGGAACCAAATATTTGGCAACATTGGCCACTTGTGTTTCATTGGCGGTCGGTTTAAATACTTTAAACAAGTTTTTCGAAATCATTGTGGATGCGCTCATCAACAGCAGCGACCCCGGTACCAGCGCACATAACAGACCGGCAGCGCCGATGACACCGACAAACCAGTGCGGGAAGCTTTCAATAGAAAGAACGAGCAGGGCATTGTCGGTTGCTGCTCCTTCAAGTGCCGGCTTTACAGTCAGAATCGCCGCAAAACCGGCAAAGAATACGAACAACAGGATCAACTGATACAGCGGAAAAATCACCGCATTGCGGCGGAACGTTTTTTCATTTTTCGCTGTAAAGGAGGCGGCAAAAGAATGCGGCCACGTGTAAAAACCGAGTGCCGTCAGCAAAACGGTCGAAATGAACCAATATACACTCATCCCTTGGTGCGGGAGCGCAAGAAAGCCGGGTTTTGCCTGGTCAATGGCATGAAACATATCTGAAAAGCCGCCAAAATAATGAACGGGGAGATAAATGCCGAGAAAAACGACGACGGCCAAAACCAATGCATCTTTCATGACGGATGTCCAGGCTGTTCCGTGTACGCCTGAAATCGTGGTGTAAATGGTTACCGCAATCACGCCGATCCAGATGGCGACGCCGGAAGAAATCGAGCCGTAAGAAGCAATGCTGACGATACTGCCGAGCCCTTTTAACTGCAAAACAAGGTACGGGATCATGGCAATGATGCCGATAATCGAAACAAGGACACCGAGTGCGGGACTATTGTATTTTTTCGCGAAAAAGTCGGATTGGGACAACAGCTTATGTTCTTTTGCATAACGCCAAATGGCCGGAAGCAGCCAATAGGAAAGAACATAAGCCAATGAGCCGTACCAGAGTATATAAAGCGTCGGCCCCCCTTTGCCGTAAGCCCATCCGCTGCCGCCGAGAAAAGTGAAAGTCGTGTAAATTTCACCGGCGCTTAGCAAGAATACAAACAATGTTCCAAAACTTCTGCCGCCGGTTGCCCACTGTTCAAGGTTCATTTGCTTGCCCCGGCGCGCCCGGATGCCGAGATAGAGTGACACCAGCAAAAAGATGAGGATAACAAGAAGTGCGCTGTTCATTCGGCATCCCCCCTTTGGTTTTTCGGATCGGTTTTATAGATAATGAACATTACAACCGTCGATAAAACAACCCACAACACGGTCCAGAACATGATAAAAGGCATTCCGAGAATCATCGGATTGGTACGGTTTGCAAAAAACATGCCAATGATTAAAGCAAGAAATGGGAGTGATGCAAGGACGAATTTCATTTGAAAACCTCACTTTTTTTAGTGTAAAAGGCCAACCGGTGAAAAAGCGGCTGATCCTTTTCAGGCAGTTAACGTCAGGCTGGCGGCGACGAACGCTTTCACCCCGTAAGGCAATACATCCTCATCCACAGTAAAGCGGGCGTGATGGTGGGGATAAACGATGCCTTTGTCCGCATTTCCGGCTCCAATAAAAAAGAATGTGCCGGGTGCCTTTTGCTGGAATCCGGAAAAATCTTCCCCGCCCATGGTTGGAACGCCGTCTTGAATGGCATCTTCACCAAACGTCTCAACCAGTACTTCACGCAGCTTTGCCGTGACTTCCGGATCGTTAATAACGGGACGATAACCTTTCACGTATTGAAAATCATAAGTCGCCCCGTGCGCTTCTGTTACGCCTTTCACGACGCGTTCCATCAGCCGGATCACTTCTTCCTGCAACGCCGGCTTAAACGTCCGGACGGTGCCGCTGATGAAAACCGAACCGGGAATGACGTTATGCGCAGTACCGGCTATAAACTGGGTCACGGAAAGAACAACGGGATCTAAGGGATCAATATTTCTTGAAACAATATGTTGAAGGTTTGTTACAACTTGTGCGCCAATTGCAATGCTGTCTATTGCTAAATGCGGCTGTGCCCCGTGTCCGCCTTTTCCGTTAATCGTGATGTAGAAAGCATCTGGTGCCGCCATCATCGGTCCTGACACCAACTCGATTTTTCCAGCTTCAAGCGGTGACCATAAATGAGCGCCAATCACCTGGTCCACGCCGTCCATGACACCGGCTTGGACCATTTCTTCGGCACCGCCTGGCAATTGTTCTTCGGCATGTTGAAACAGAAAACGGATTTCACCGGCGATTTGGTCTTTTAAGCCGGCCAGAATTTTCGCGGCCCCAAGCAGCATCGCGGTATGCCCGTCATGGCCGCAAGCATGCATCACACCGTCATGCTTTGAGACGAAATCAAATGCATTTTCTTCTTGAATGGGGAGCGCGTCCATATCGGCGCGAATGGCTAAAACACGGCCGGGCTTTGCTCCTTTCAGCCGGGCTACCACACTCGTTTTTGTCGGGCGGGACAACGCCAAACCCCCGAAAGACGCAAGCGTATCGTAAATAAATTGCGATGTTTCGACTTCCTGGAAAGAAAGCTCCGGGTTTTGGTGCAAATGCCTCCGCCAATGGATTACATCTTCCCTGACTTGTTCGACCAATGCATCGATTTTTTCAACTTCCAAAGATAATGCCATATCAGAATCCCTTTCTTATCCTATATTTCTATTTTCTTTATCTATTTAAAGAATTTAGAGTATTATAACATCACGCAGTCTTATATTGCAATAACAATTTGGTTTCATGTTTAGCTTTTTTCCAAGAAAGTATAAAATGAACGGAATATTTTGACTCTGTTGCCTGCTGCAAAAAATAGTCACCGTACAAACAGAAGTTTGGTTTTGGAAAGATTACGTACAATGCATGTCTTCTAATAACCATTGGTTCCATCAGCGGGACTTCCCACTGATGGAAATTTCACTTATCTTGGTGCTCCCCCAGCTGCATGAGGGCGCCAAAATATTGGGATGCTGTTGTGAAGCAAATGAAAGCAATCAGCTCACTTATTTCCGCATCTGTTAAATACTCCTTCAAAACCGCTGTTACATTTGGAGAGGTTTGCCCTTTGCCCGCAAGAAAAGCTTCTGCAAATCCGGTACATACCGCTGTTTTTTCATCATAATCAACGGGGTTCGGTTTGCCTTTTGCTTTACAATACAGGCAGCCATTTTTTTGTGCAAGTGTACGCCGGACTTCTTCTTTTAACTTCGCTGGCAACCGGCCATCCTTTTCAAATTCATAGCTGAGTTTGTTCCAGTATTTCAGAATGGACGCGTTATATCCCAGCAATTGTTGAAAAGGCGTATTTCCTCTTTCGTGTAATGGTATCAGTGTCATGCTCATCCCTCCCAAAAATAGTGTAAAATAAAGCATGCAGCTTTTACATATCGATTAGAAGGTATTTGATTAATTTGAATTTCAAAATGGAAAGGAATTTCAAGAAATGGATTTCATTGATGAACAAATCATACGTGAATTGAAAGAAGATAGCCGCTTATCAATGAGCGAGCTAAGCAGGCGTATTCATCTATCTGCCCCGGCTGTGAGAGAGCGGGTACGGCAATTAGAAGAACAGGATATCATTAAACGCTATACAATTGAACTGAACCAAAAAAAGCTGGGATATCCCATTGAAGCCATCATTGAAGCGACAATTAAAAATAATCGTTACGAGGATTTTAAAAAACAAATATGCCAGTATTCGAATGTTGAATTTTGTTATCGTATTGCTGGTGAAGCATGCTTTATGTTAAAAGCCCGCTTCCACTCTTTTGAAGACGTAGAGCAATTTATTGACGAATTGCAGTTATTTGCACATTCTAAAACCAGCTTTGTTTTTTCCAAAGTGGTTTAAAACAAGAGGCTGATTTGAATAAGGTGGTATTAAAATTGCACATTATTCCAGGGGCTTTTTCCAATGAATGCAGGTAGGCTCCCGGAACAATGTGCGTATTTTAACGAATAAAATTATCCAATGCTTTTTGTAAATCAGATAATACTTTTTCTTCATCTCCATGATGTACAGCATCAACCACGCAACTTTCCAAATGGTCTTTAAATAATAATTTAGCTGCTCCGTCCAATGCTTTCCGTACAGCAGCAATTTGCAATAATACTTCTGAACAATCACGACCATTGGCTGTCATATCTTTCGCTGCTCTAACATGTCCTTCAATTTTTGCTAATCTAGTCACAATTTGTTTCCGATATTTATGTTCATCCCAAATTACGAAAGTGCAGCGATTTGATAGCTAAAATCCACACACGTGGAAGTAAATGTAAAATATGGAATCCAAATCTATAATTTCAGGTGGTTGAAGGTATACTTTCCCCCTCCCCACCTTTGCGGGCTTTTTAATTTCCAGTATTCAGTTCCTGTCTCTCAATCAATCATGC